>FWPV01000201.1_pt1 | contig 209833 bp, 195 predicted proteins | sample 2228371 | NCBI WGS metagenome assembly FWPV01 (sample SAMEA103939776, study PRJEB20133) | metagenome
GGGGCTGACGCAGGAGCGTCATGCTTGGGAGATGGGGGCGCTGCAGGGCGTTTAAAGACTCATCACTAGCATTCGCTAGAAGAGCCTGAAATTGGCCTCTAGCGCTTATCCATCAAGCGCAGGCAACTATCAAAATAATAGTGGTGCGGCAGTGCGCTGTGCCCCTGGTGGCTGGCGCGAAGCCGCGTGGCCCAGCGTTGTGCCCGCCACCGGCGCAGCCGTTTCGGGCGGTGACTCTCTATTTCAGCCGCAGCAGCGTCTGGCTCACCAGCGCCCGCAACGCCGGTGCCCGCATGGGTTTGGCCAGAAAGCCCCAGCCGCGTTCGGCCGCCTGGCGGCGTAGCGTCGCATCGCGTTCGGCGGTGACCAGGATAACGGCGGGGCTTTGGCCCCAGCGTTGGCACAGCTCGGCATACACCTCCGGCCCCTGGTAACCCGCGCCCAGGTGCACATCCAGCAATACCAGCTGCGGCGCCTGCCCTGGGCGGGCCTGCTCCAGTGCCTGTGGCGCGCCGCCCGCCAGGGGCACGTCGCAGCCCCAGCGTTGCAGCAAGGCCCGCGTGGCGGCGCAGGTGGGGCCGTCGTCTTCAATCACCCAGGCGCTGCTGCCTTGCAGCGGGGCATCGTCTGAAGTTGGCTGCGCGGTGGTGGGGGCAGATGGGGGTTGCGCTGCTGCCGGGTCGCCCAGCGGCACGCAGACCCAGAAAACGCTGCCGCGCCCCAGTTGCGAGCGCAGGCCAATTTCATGCCCCAGCAGGCGGCCCAGGCGTTCGACAATGGCCAGGCCCAGGCCTGCGCCCCGGTCGTCGGCGCGGCCTTCGTCCAGGCGGCGGAATTCTTCAAAGATTTCGCGCTGTAGTGCCTCGGGAATGCCGGGGCCCTGGTCGTGCACCTCAATGCGCAAATGCCCGCCCATGCGGCGGCAACCCACCACGATGCGCCCGCGCCGGCTGTAGCGGATGGCGTTGGAGACGAAGTTCTGCAGGATGCGGCGCAGCAGGTTTTCGTCGGTGCGTACCACGGCGCGGGTGGGCACGCAGCGCAGTTGCAGGCCCTGGCTTTCGGCCAGCACGCCAAAGTTGTGGCCCAGCACCTGCAGCAGCGGGCCCAGCGGCACGTCGCGGATATGCACTTCGAGCTGGCCCGATTCCATGCGCGAGATATCGAGCAGGCTGTTGAGAATGGCATCCTGCGCGGCCAAGGCGCCTTCGATGCTGTCGGCCGCGTGCCGCCCGGCTTCATCGGGCAGGTGGCTGCGCAAGAGCGAGGTGAACATGCGCGCGGCGTTCAGGGGCTGCAGCAGGTCGTGCACGGCGGCGGCTACGAAGCGGGTTTTGGAGCGGTTGGCGCGCTCGGCCTCTTGGCGGGCCACGTCCAGGTCGCGGGTGCGGTCCGCCACGCGCTGTTCCAGCGCATCGGCCAGCGAACGCAATTCACGCGCGGCGTTTTTGTAGCTGGTGATGTCGGCGTAGCTGGTCACAAAGCCGCCTTCGGGCAGCGGGTTGCCGCGGATTTCCAGCACCGTGCCGTCTTCTTTAGCGCTTTCGTGCAGGTGGGGGTTGCCGCTGCGCAGGTGGGCCAGGCGGCGTTCGATGGCTTCTTCCACCGGGCCCGGGCCCAGCAGGCCCCGGCGGGCGTTGTGGCGCAGCAGGTCGGCAATGGGGCGACCCACCTGCATCAGGTCGGCCGGGTAGCGGAATAGCTCCACGTAGCGTGAATTCCAGGCCACCAGCTTCAGGTCGGCGTCGATGATGACCACGCCCTGGGGCAGGTGCTCCAGGCTGCGCGAGAGGCCTGTGTCCGTCTGCTGCGCGGCTTGCTGGGCGGCCTGCACGATGCCGTCTTGTGCGGTGCGCAGCTCTTGCGCGTGCTGTTGCAGCACGGTTTCCAGCTCCTGGCGGCTGCGCTGGCGCAGGCGGGCCAGGCGCTGGCGCTGGCGCACAAACAGCACCAGCAGCGCCAGGGCCAGCCAGCCGCCCGCGCCGGCGGCACCGGCCCAGCGGCTGTCGGCCAGGCTGCTGTGCGTGTCGTGCACCAGGTGCAGTTGCCAGGGCGTGCCGGGCAAGGGCTGGGTTTGCCACAGCACGCGCCCTGAAGGCGCAGTCATATCAGGGCTGAGCGCCACGCGCACCAGCTGGCCACCGTTGTCCATGTGCTCTTCCACCTGCATTTCCAGGGGGCGCAGGGGCTGGTTGGCGTATTGCCGGGTGGCATTCAATTCGCGGCGTTCTTCGTCGCTCAGCGATTGCAGCAGGCGGTAGCGCCAGGCATCCTGGCTGGCCAGAAACACCACGCCGTGGGCGTCGGATGCCAGCACGATGTCAGGCGTTTGCAGCCATTCGCGTTCCAGCTCCTGCAAGGCAATCTTGATGACCACCAGGCCCAGCGTGTGACCATGGTCATCGCGAATGGCCTGCGACAGGAAGTAGCCCGGCACCCCGGTGGTGACCCCAATGCCGTAAAAGCTGCCGCGCCCCTGGGCCAGCGCCTGCTGCACATAGGGGCGAAAGCTGTAGTCCTGCCCCACATTGCTGGTGGCCGAGCGCCAGTTGCTGGCGGCCACGGCCAGGCCATCGCGGTTGAGCAGGGTGAGGGTCGACGACTGGCTGGCACCGTTGGCCTGCTCCAGCTTGCGGTTGAGCTGCGCTACCTCGTCGGTGCTCAGAGGGCGGCGCAGGGCGTCTTGCAATTGCATGTCCAGCGCCAGCACTTCGGGCAGGGTGCGGTAGCGGTCGATGCGCTGGGCCAGCGTCTGCCCGTACAGGGCCAGCTGGCGCTGCACGCTGTCGCTTTCGGCGTGCAGTGACCGCTGCCAGGCCCATTGGCTGGCCGCGAACAAGCTGGCCACCGTGCCGGTGAGCAGGATCAGCAGCGTCCAGAACTGGCGAAGGCGGGGCGTGGGCATGACGGCGTGGGGTAGGGAGCGTGGATGGGGCCTGTGGGGCGGGTGAGAGTGTGCCGCATGGCCCCTCGAGGTCTAAGTAGTTACCCTGATTTGGCGCACTGGCTCTCCTGTGGAGCGGCTCGCGCCTAATACCAATAGGTTATCGGCTGAAACAAATTGCAGCGGTACAAACGGCACCCTCAACGCGTACCGGTGGCCCCTGTGGGGCTACCCCCGTGATTTTTGGAGACCCGTCCCCCATGCAGAACCATTCCGCTCCAGCCGCTTCGACCTTGAAGCTGCCTTTTTACCGGCAACTGTACTTCCAGGTGGTGCTTGCCATCGTCCTGGGTGTGTTGCTGGGCCACTTCGAGCCTTCCTACGGCGAAGCGCTCAAGCCCTTGGGTGATGCCTTCATCAAGCTGGTGAAGATGATCATCGCTCCGGTCATCTTCCTGACCATCGTGACCGGCATTGCCGGGATGTCGCAACTGAGCACCGTGGGCCGCGTCTTCGGCAAGGCCATGGCGTACTTCCTGTTCTTCTCCACCCTGGCGCTGGTGGTGGGGCTGGTGGTGGCCAACGTGGTGCAGCCCGGTGCGGGCATGAACATCAACCCCGCAGACCTGGACCAGACCGCCGTCAAGGGCTACGTGGCCAAGTCGCACGAGATGACGCTCACCGGCTTTGCGCTGGACATCATCCCCAAGACGCTGGTCAGCCCCTTTGTGGGCGACAACATCCTGCAGGTGCTGCTGGTGGCGGTGCTGTTCGGCATTGGTCTGGCCATGGTGGGTGAGCCTGGCCGCCCGGTGCTGAATTTTCTGGAAGCCCTCACCACCCCCGTGTTCAAGGTGGTGGGCATTGTGATGAAGGCCGCGCCCCTGGGTGCTTTTGGCGCCATGGCGTTCACCATCGGCAAGTTCGGCCTGGGATCGCTCGTGAACCTGGCGTGGCTGGTGGGCTCGTTCTACGTCACGTCGCTGCTGTTTGTGGTGGTGATTCTGGGGTTCGTGGCGCGGCTGTGCGGTTTCTCGGTGCTCAAGCTGTGCCGTTACCTCCGGGCCGAGCTGATGCTGGTGCTGGGCACCTCGTCGTCGGAATCGGCCCTGCCATCGCTGATGGAAAAGATGGAGAAGGCCGGTTGCAGCAAGTCGGTGGTGGGCCTCGTGGTGCCCACGGGCTACTCTTTCAATCTGGACGGCACCAACATCTACATGACGCTGGCGGCGCTGTTCATCGCCCAGGCCACGAACACCGAACTGACGCTGGGCCACCAGGTGGCCTTGCTGCTGGTGGCAATGCTGTCGTCCAAGGGCGCGGCGGGTGTGACGGGCGCGGGCTTCATCACCCTGGCGGCCACGCTGGCCGTGGTGCCCGAAGTGCCCGTGGCCGGCATGGCGCTGATCCTGGGTGTGGACCGTTTCATGAGCGAATGCCGCTCGCTGACCAACTTCATCGGCAACGCCGTGGCCACGGTGGTCGTCTCCCGCTGGGAAAACGCGCTGGACTATGAGCGCCTGGACGCTGCGCTGAACGGCCACGCCCTGCCAGCCGCTGCGGCGGTGGCGCCTGTGGTGGATGCCGAAGTGCCCGTGACCGCGACAGCGCGCACTCTGGCCTGATCGCCTCTTCTGGTGGACATGGATGGCGGCGCAGCCTTTAGGGGCTTGCGCCGCTTTTTCATGGGGAGCAAGGGGATCAAGCACAATGGCGGCGCTCTTCAAGGGCTCTGGCGCAACAGCGGCCGTTGGCTGCCCTTCGTTTGCTGCGGGGCTCTGGTGTTTTCAAAGGATATTGCATGACTCTTGAAGCTGTCTTGGCCGCACTGCACATGGTGGCCATCCTCACGCTGGTGGTCTTTCTGACCAGCGAAGCCGCGCTGTGCCGTTCGGAATGGATGAACCCCGCGGTGGTCAAGCGCCTGGCGCGGCTGGACCTGATCTACGGCATTACCGCCGTGGTGCTGCTGGCCACGGGGCTGGCGCGCCTGTACTTTGGGGTGAAGGGGCTGTCCTGGTACGTCTCGCAGCCGCTGTTTCACGTCAAGATGACGCTGTTCGTGCTGATGGGGCTGCTGTCCATCAAGCCCACGCTCACCTTCCGCCGCTGGCTCAAGGCCCTGAACCAGACGGGCGCATTGCCCGGCGAGGCTGAGGTGCGCAGCACCCGCCGCTGGGTCATGGTGCAGTCCCACATCCTGCCCGTGGTGGCGGTGATTGCCGTGTTCTGGGCGCGGGGCTGGTAAGCAGCGCTGCACCAAGGAAAAAGCCCGCCAGGCTTGCGCTTGGCGGGCTTTTTCGTGTGGGGTGGGCGGATAGTGGGAACCGCCCGGCCCCTCACTTCTTGAGGCACTCGCTCATGAATGCCTTGCGCTCATCGCCTTTGAGGGTCTTGGCTTGAGGGTCGGCGTTGCAAGCCTTCATCTTGTCTTGTTGCGTGGCGGGCTTGTTGCTCAGGCACGACTTCATGAACGCCTTGCGCTCGTCACCCTTCTTGTCGCCGGCTTCTGCGTTGCAGGTGGCCATTTTGGTTTGTTGCTTGGTGGGGGCTGCGGCTGGAGCGGAGGCCGGCGCTGCAGGTGTGGCGGCGGCTGGAGCGGCCTTGGCGGCAGGGGCTGCCGCAGCAGCGGGCGCGTCGGCAGCGTGGACTGCGCTGATTGAAAGGGCCAGGCCCAGGGCAGTCAGGGAAAGAAACTTTTTCATAGGGGCTCCAGAACGTTTGTGGAACATCGACAACCAAACCGGGTGGGATGGTGAGTGGTCAACGCGCCAAACTCTGGCGGCGATGACAGCCATGCATCATGCGGCAGATTTCTTACGATCTGTTGCCTCTTGGTTCCATCAAGATTTCTGCCTGGTATCTGGCGCTGTGGGTGGGGCAGTCGCCGGGCTGCGGCGCGCTGACTCCGCTCATCGGGTGCGGACCGCTGTGGTGTGCTTGGTCACTGTGTTCACAGGGCTTGGGGTGGGCACCCGTAAAATCCGCCGATGCTCTCTGTCAAAAACGAACTCCTGGCCACGCTGGCTACTGCGCTGGACGCCATTTCTCCCGGCGCCGGTGCCAAGGCGGCCTTTGAATCCCCCAAGGTCGCCGCCCACGGCGACTTTGCCTGCACGGCTGCCATGCAACTGGCCAAGCCCCTCAAGCTCAACCCCCGCGCCCTGGGCGAACAGCTCAAGGCCACGCTGGAGGCCACCCCCGCCTACCAGCGCTGGGTGGATGCGATTGAAATCGCAGGCCCCGGCTTCCTGAACATCCGCCTCAAGCCCGCTGCCAAGCAGGAAGTGGTGCGTGAGGTGCTGGGCGCAGGCGAGCGCTTTGGTTACCAGCCCAGCAACGGCCAGCGCGTGCTGGTCGAATTCGTATCTGCCAACCCTACCGGCCCGCTGCACGTGGGCCATGGCCGCCAGGCCGCCATTGGCGACGCCATCAGCAACCTCTTCAGCACCCAGGGCTGGAGTGTGCACCGCGAGTTCTATTACAACGACGCCGGTGTGCAGATCGACACCCTGACCAAGAGCACGCAACTGCGCGCCAAGGGCTTCAAGCCGGGCGACGACTGCTGGCCCACCGACAGCGACAACCCGCTGGCCAAGAACTTCTACAACGGCGACTACATCGCCGACATTGCCGAGGCCTTCAAGGCCAAGGCCACCGTGAAGGCCGATGACCGCGAGTTCACTGCCAATGGCGATGTCGAAGACTACGACAACATCCGCCAGTTTGCCGTGGCCTACCTGCGCAATGAGCAGGACAAGGACCTGCAGGCATTCAACCTGCACTTTGACCAGTACTACCTCGAATCGAGCCTCTACACCAGCGGCCGCGTCGAGGCCACGGTGAACAAGCTCGTCGCCAACGGCAAAACTTACGAGCAAGACGGCGCACTGTGGCTCAAGAGCACGGACTACGGCGACGACAAGGACCGCGTCATGCGCAAGAGCGACGGCACCTACACCTACTTCGTGCCCGATGTGGCGTACCACATCGCCAAGTGGGAGCGTGGCTTTGCCAAGGTGGTCAACATCCAGGGCACCGATCACCACGGCACCATCGCCCGCGTGCGCGCAGGCCTGCAAGCCGCCGACGTAGGTATCCCCCAGGGCTACCCCGACTACGTGCTGCACACCATGGTGCGCGTGGTGCGTGGCGGCGAAGAGGTCAAGATCAGCAAGCGCGCTGGCAGCTATGTCACGCTGCGCGACCTGATCGAGTGGACTAGCAAGGACGCGGTGCGCTTCTTCCTTCTGAGCCGCAAGCCCGACACCGAGTACACCTTTGACGTGGACCTGGCAGTGGCCCAGAACAACGACAACCCCGTGTATTACGTGCAGTACGCCCATGCGCGCATCCAGTCGGTGCTGCGCGCATGGCAAGAGGCGGGCGGCGGCGATGTGGCTTCCCTCAAGGACGTGGACCTGTCGGCCCTGGAAGGCCCTCAGGCCCAGGCGCTCATGCTGCAACTCGCCAAATACCCCGAAATGCTCACCGCCGCCGCGCTGGGCGAGGCGCCCCACGATGTGACCTTCTACCTGCGCGACCTGGCCTCGGCGTACCACAGCTACTACGATGCCGAGCGCATCCTGGTGGATGATGAGGCGGTGAAGAAGGCCCGCCTGGCGCTTGTCGCGGCCACGGCGCAGGTCTTGCACAACGGTCTCGCGGTGCTGGGTGTGTCGGCCCCGGCCAGAATGTGAGTGGAAACTACCATGAAGAAAAAACAGTTGGGCGGAACCATCCTGGGATTCATCCTGGGTGTGATCGTTGGTCTGGGCGCAGCCCTGGCCGTGGCGGTGTACGTCACGAAAGTGCCCGTGCCGTTCCTGAACAAGGGCGCTGCGCGGGGGGCAGACCAGGACGCTGCCGAGGCGCAAAAAAACAAGGACTGGGACCCCAACTCGCCCTTGCGTGGCAAGGCCGCCGCCAAGCCACCTGCACCGGTCGCTTCGGCTGCCGGGGCTGATTCCTCCACCCCCGCCGCACAACCCGTGGCTGCTGCGGACGCCAAGGGGGCAGCTGCGTCCGCCCCCAAGGCTGCCGCCAGCAAGCCCGAGAAGGTCGAAACCGGCAAGCCCGCCAGTGCCGACCCGCTGGGAGATCTGGCCAAGGCCAAGGCTGCAGAGTCGGGTAGCGCTGATCCGTATGACTACTTTGTGCAGGCCGGTGCCTTCCGCACGCAGGCCGATGCCGATGCCCAGCGCGCCAAGCTGGCCATGATGGGCTGGGAAGCCCGCGTGAGCGAGCGCGAGCAAAACGGCCGCTCGGTCTTCCGCGTTCGCGTGGGGCCGTTCGCCAAGCGCGATGACGCCGCCGCCCTCAAGGACAAACTGGACGGTACGGGCGTGGAATCTGCGCTGGTGCGCGTGCAGCGTTGACGCGGCCGTCGCCCACGACTGAACTTTTTCGAGGCATGCCGCTCACATCCTAAAGACCAGACCAAGGAGTGTTCTTTTCATGAAACGTCGCGAGTTTTCCCTGTCCGCTGCCTCCGCTGTTGCAGCCTCTGCGGTCACTTTGCCAGTGGCGCTGCCCGCTGCAGCGCAAGTGCGCCAGTTCAAAGAGGGCAAGGACTATCAAAAGCTCTCCAAGCCTGCGCCTACCGAAGCCCCTGCCGGCAAGATTGAGATCATCGAGTTCTTCTGGTACAGCTGCCCCCACTGCAATTCGTTCGAGCCCGTGCTCGACGCCTGGATCAAGGCCGCGCCCAAGGACCTCGTCGTCCGCCGCGTGCCAGTGGCGTTCAACGCCAGCTTCGTGCCCCAGCAAAAGCTGTACTACGCGCTGGAAGGCATGGGCAAGCTCGACGCTGTGCACGCCAAGGTGTTCCGCGCCATCCACGTGGAAAAGCTCAAGCTGGCCAAGGACGACGACATTTTTGCCTGGGTGGGCAACCAGGGCGTGGATGTGGCCAAGTTCAAAGAGGCCTACAACTCCTTCACCGTGAACAACCAGGCCCGCCGCGCTGCGCAACTGCAAGGCGAGTACGGCGTGGAAGGTGTGCCTTCGATGGGCGTAGCAGGCCGCTATTACACCGATGGCACCATGGCTGGCAGCATGCAGGCCGTGCTGCAAGTGGTGGACTACCTGGTGGGCCAGACCCGCAAGGCCTGATGCACTGCTGATTCAGCCCTGCACTACAAAAGCCCGCGCCAGCGGGCTTTTTTCATCCCGGGCGGCAATGCATGGCTACAATGATTGCAAGATTCGTGCCCTCCATGAAACATCGCATTACCTCCCTCCTTGTGCTTGCAGCCTTGACCTGCGCCTTTGGCGCGGCGCAGGCTGAAAAGGCCGACCGCAGCAAGCCCATGAACATCGAGGCCGATGCGCTGCGGCACGATGAAGTCAAACAGACCAGCGTCTTCTCGGGTCGGGTGGTGATGACCAAGGGCTCCATCGTGCTGCGCGGTGCGCGGCTGGATGTGCGCCAGGATGCCGACGGCTACCAGTCGGGCATCGTCACGGCTGAAGCTGGCAAGCGCGCGTTCTTCCGCCAAAAGCGCGACACGCTGCCAGGCGCCCCCGAGGAATTCATTGAAGGCGAGGGCGAGGTCATCGAATACGACGGCCGCACCGACAACGTGCGGTTCATCACCCGCGCCGAGCTGCGCCGCTACCGGGGCGGTGCCTTGAGCGACGAAATCACGGGCGCCGTCATCGTCTACAACAACCTGACCGATGTGTTCACGGTGGACGGGCAAAAGAAGGCCACGCCTTCGGCTGACGGCCAAACTGGTGGCGGCCGCGTGCGCGCGGTGCTGGCGCCCAAGGAGCCCGCCGCCGGTGCGGCGGCGCCTGCAGCCCCGGCCTCTGGCCCGGCGCTGCGCCCCAGCAATTCTTTGGGTGGTGGCAGCCAGTGAGTGATCGTTCCGTGCAAGCCGCTGCCCCTGGCGCATCCTCCAGCCGCTTGGAAGTCGCTCACCTGGCCAAGTCCTACGGCAGCCGCAAGGTGGTGAAGGATGTTTCGCTGGTCGTGCAAAAAGGCGAAGTGGTGGGTTTGCTGGGCCCCAATGGCGCTGGCAAGACCACTTCGTTCTACATGATCGTGGGCCTGGTGCGCAGCGATGGCGGAGACATCCGCATCGATGGCCAGTCGGTGGCGCACATGCCCATCCATCGCCGCTCGCGGCTGGGGCTGTCTTATCTGCCGCAAGAAGCGTCGATCTTCCGCAAGCTCTCTGTCGAGGAAAACGTCCGCGCCGTGCTGGAGCTGCAGCGCGACGAGAACAACGCCCCGTTGTCGCGTGCGGCCATTGAAGAGCAGCTCACCTCGTTGCTGCAGGAGCTGCGCGTAGACCATCTGCGCGCCTCGCCCGCGCTGGCCCTGTCGGGCGGCGAACGCCGCCGCGTGGAAATTGCCCGCGCTCTGGCCACGCAGCCGCGTTTCATTCTGCTGGACGAGCCCTTCGCAGGCATCGACCCCATCGCCGTGATCGAGATCCAGCGCATCATCGGCTTCCTCAAGGCGCGCGGCATTGGCGTGCTGATCACCGACCACAACGTGCGCGAAACCCTGGGCATTTGCGACCACGCCTTCATCATCAGCGATGGGCGTGTGCTGGCGCAGGGCACGCCATCGGAGATCGTGGACAACGCTGAGGTACGCCGCGTGTACCTGGGCGAACACTTCCGCATGTGATGGCCAGTGTGAGTGTGGCCTTTGTGAATGGTGTGCCCGCGCTGGTGCGTGGGCTGGGGGCTCTGGCATGAAGCCCGGCCTGTCCCTGCGGGTTTCGCAGCACCTGGCCCTGACGCCCCAGCTGCAGCAATCCATTCGGTTGCTGCAGTTGTCCACGCTGGAGCTGGGCCAGGAAGTCGAGCAGATGCTCGACGAAAACCCTTTTCTCGAACGCGCCACCGACGAAGCGCCGCGCGAAGAGTTTGGCCTGGAGCATGCCAACGCCCCCGCCCAGGCCGACGAGCACAGTGCCGATGATGCTATCTATTCAGGAGCTAGCAGCGCTTCATCCACGGGGGCTGAAGGCGATTTTGATGCTTCATCAGATGCCGACCACAGCAGCAGCGCATCCGAGGAGCCCGACTGGAGTGGCGACGGCACGGTGGAGATGGCGCCCAACGACAGCGAGTGGGGTGGTGATGCCCCGCCTCGCAACCGCAATGACTCCGAAGGCGATGAGGCCGACGCGACCGAACTGGCGCGTTCGCAAGAGTCCCTCACCGCCTTCCTGCACCGCCAGGCCCTGGCCCTGCGCCTGTCCGAAGTGGACAGCGCTGCTCTGCGTTTCCTGATCGAATCGCTCAACGACGACGGCTACCTGGAAGAGTCGCTGCAGGAGCTGGCCATTGCGTTGGCGGGCCCTGACGACCTGGAGCAGATCGACGAGCTGGTGCACCGCTTCACCGTAGCCCAGCGCCTGCTGCAAACCCTGGAACCCGTGGGCGTGGGCGCCCGCAACCTGGCCGAGTGCCTCACGCTGCAACTCAGCGCCCTAGCGGCCGACGCGCACAGCGGCGTGCCGCCCGACGTGGTGCAGACCGCGCTGCAAATCTGCCAGCAACCGCTGGAAATGCTGGCCCGCCGCGATGTGCGCCGCCTCACCCAGGCCTGCACCGAAGGCGGTGCTGCGGGCGAAGAGCGTACCCGCGCCGCCATGGCCCTGATTGCGCGGCTGGAGCCACGCCCCGGGCGGCGCTTTGTGGATGTGGAGCGCAATATCATCATCCCCGATGTGATCGTGCGCAAAGCCGGGCGCAGCAACGGCACCAGCGGGCAGCAGAATTTCATCGTCTCGCTCAACCCCGATGTGATGCCGCGCCTGCGCGTGCACGACATTTACGCTGGCGCTCTGCGCGGCGGCAAAGGGAGCAAGGGCGGCGAGGGCCACGCGGGCCTGCAGCAGCGCCTGCAAGAGGCGCGCTGGTTCATCAAGAACATCCAGCAGCGGTTTGACACCATCCTGCGCGTCTCGCGCGCCATCGTCGAGCGGCAAAAGAGCTTCTTCACCCATGGCGAGCTGGCCATGCGCCCGCTGGTGCTGCGCGACATTGCCGACGAGCTGGGCCTGCACGAATCCACCATCAGCCGCGTGACCACGGCCAAGTACATGGCCACGCCCATCGGCACCTACGAGCTGAAGTATTTCTTCGGCTCGGGCCTGGGCACCGAAACCGGGGGCAATGCCTCCAGCACGGCCGTGCGCGCGCTCATCAAACAGTTTGTGGCTGCTGAAAGCCCCACCAAGCCCTTGTCCGACAGCCAGCTGGCCGAGATGCTCAAGGAGCAAGGCATTGAATGCGCCCGCCGCACCGTGGCCAAATACCGCGAAGCGCTCAAGATTGCGCCGGCCAATTTGCGCAAGGCGTTGTAGCTGGCCACCGCCGCTGCAGCGTCCGTGCCAGGGCCTGTAGGCCTTGGCGGTGTGCCTGCCTTGCGTACCATGCACCGGCACCACCAGAGGTACCCCCTATGAACCAACTCCAACTTTTTCTCCCCTGCGCCGCTGGTGTCGAGGGCTTTCTGGCCGACGAGGTGCACGGCATCACCGGCCTCACGGGCAATGATCTGCTGGTGGGGCGCGGTGGCGTGCTGCTGCGCAGCTCCTGGCGCCAGGCGCTGCAGCTGAATCTGCACAGCCGCCTGGCCCAGCGCGTGCTGGTGCAACTGGCGCACCGCATGTACCGCTCTGAAAACGATTTGTACGCCCTGGCCAGCGACGTGGCCTGGGAGATCTGGTTCACCACGCGCCAGAGCTTCAAGATCGAGGTCACGGCCCAGCACAGCCCGCTGCAAAGCCTGAACTTCGCTGCCCTCAGGGTCAAAGACGCAGTGGCCGACCGCTTCCGCGCCAAGACCGGCGTGCGCCCCGATGTGAACACCCAGTGGCCCGACGTGCGCATCCACATGCACCTGACCACGGACGAAGCCACGCTGTACATCGACACCAGTGGCGAGCCGCTGTTCAAGCGCGGCTGGCGCGAGGACAAGGGCGACGCCCCCCTGAAAGAAACCCTGGCCGCTGCGATGATCGCTGCCAGCGGCTGGGACCCGCACGGCGAGCACCCCCAGCCCTTGTACGACCCCTGCTGCGGCAGCGGCACCATCGTGGTCGAGGCCGCGCAGATCGCCTGCCGCATTCCTGCTGGCATGTTGCGCCGCTTTGCGTTTGAAAAGCTGTTGCCGTTTCAGGCGCACGTCTGGACTGCTATCAAAAACGAAGCTGACAGCGCAATCTGTGAAAGCCCTGTACCCATTTTTGGCAGTGATGTGGCCCACCGCATGGTGGACTTTGCCCAGCGCAACGCTGAGCGCGCGGGCGTGGCGGGTGCCGTGCAGTTGCGCGGTGGCGATGCCCTGCAGCGCATGCCGCCGTGCGAGCAGCCCGGTGTGATGCTGCTGAACCCGCCCTACGGCGAGCGCATTGCCGCCGCCGGTACCGCCGGGCGCAACGCCAACGAACGCGCCGCCGAGCGCGCCCTGGGCGCCAGCGTGGGCCGCGAGGCTGCGCACACCGACGATGGTGGCGAATTCTTCGCCCAACTGGCCACGCACTGGAAAAAGAACTACAGCGGCTGGACGGCCTGGATGCTGACGCCCGACCTCAAGCTGCCCAGCAAGATGCGCCTGAAAGAATCGCGCCGCGTGCCGATGTGGAACGGCCCCATCGAATGCCGCATGTTCCGCTTCGACATGGTCAAGGGCACCCTGCGCGAACGCCCGAACAAGGCCGAGGGCGGCGGGGCACAGCATGCAGGTTGAGCTGCACTTGCCCGCGGAAGGCGCGCCCGGTGAACCTGCGCGCCCGGTGGTGGTGGACACCAACGTGGCGCTGGATCTGCTGATCTTCAGCGACCCGCGCACCGCCCCGCTGCGCACCCTGCTGGCCCAGGGGCGCCTGGACTGGATTGCCACGCAGGTCATGCGCGACGAATTGGAGCGGGTGCTGGCCTACCCGCACATCGTTTCGCGCATGGACTTCTACCGCGTGGATGCGGCGCAGGTGCTGGCCGCCTTTGACGCACAGGCCCGGCTGGTGGACATTGCCCCCCGTGTGGCCTACGTGTGCAAGGATGCCGACGACCAAAAATTCATCGACCTGGCTGCCGCGCACCGGGCCATTTTGCTGAGCAAGGACAAGGCCGTGATCTGCATGCGCAAGCGGCTCTTGACGCTGGATGCCCACGTGGCCACCGCGCTGGTGCTGGACGAAAGCGTGGTCGCAGCCGCTGCTTGAAAGTCGTAACTGCACTGGTGGCCCAGGCGGCCTTGTTCCGAACCGTTCCCTTTATTCGTCGAAGCTGAAGTCGGCTGCCGCCACCAGTTGCCAGGCGCCGTCGCCTTTGAGCTGCAGCACCTGCGTGTGGTGCCGCAGCACGGCAGGGCGGTGGGCAATGCTCACCAGCGCCATGCCGGTGGCCCGCAGGCGTTCATACAGCGCTGCCTCGTTGGCGCTGTCCAGCGCGCTCGTGGCCTCGTCCAGGATCACGATGCGGGGCGTGCGGGCCAAGACCCGCGCAAACGCCAGGCGCTGCTGCTCGCCGGTGGACAGCAGCTTTTCCCAGTCGTGCGACGCATTGAGCCCACCCACGCGTTCCGCCAGCGAGCCCAGCTGCACCTCATCAAGCAGTTCCAGCAACTGGTCGTCAGTCAGCTCTGTGGCCTGGCTGGGATAGATGATCTGGCTGCGCAGGGTGTCGGGCTGCAGATAGGGGCGCTGCGGCAGGAAGAACATGTCTGCAAGGGGCGGGTGCTGCACGGTGCCCTGGCCGGTGCGCCACAGCCCTGCCATCGCGCGCAGCAGCGAGCTCTTGCCGCAGCCACTGGGGCCGGTGATGAGCAGGGCGTCTCCGGCTGCCAGGGTGAGGGAAAGGTCTTGCACCAGCAGGCGGCCAAACTGCGGCGTGTGCAGCGTCAGCCCCTCCAGGGCCAGGGTATCGCCCTCGCGGGTGATGATCTGGGCGTCATCGTGGGGTGCCGGGGCTGCGTCCTCGCTCGTGGGCGGTTCCGCCCAGGGCGTCGGTGCCGCTGGCGTTTTGAGGACGACCTGCGACAGGGCGTGCAGGCGGTCAATCCCGGCGACGAAGCGGCTGAGGCTTTCGAAGTTGTCCACGATCAGCGACACAGCGGCCAGCACCGCCGCAAAAGCGCCAGCCGCCTGGATGGCGCGCCCCACCTCCAGCTCGCCACTGAGCACGTCGTTGGCCAGGATGATGGCGGGCAGCACCAGCGTGAGCTGGCTGAACCCGCGCTGGTACAGGTTGAGCGAGCGTTGCTTCTTGATCAGCTTGGCAAAGTTGCTGAACACGGCCTCGAACCTTTGGTTGAGCTGGGCGCGCTCCTGGGGCTCGCCCCGGTAGAAGGCGATGGACTCGGCGTTTTCGCGCAGACGCATCAGGCCGAAGCGGAAATCGGCCTCGCGCCGGATCTGCCAGAAATTGAGCCGGATGAGTGGCGCCCCGAACAGGTACAGCGCGCCAAAGGTGCCCAGCAGGGCGTACACCGCCAAAAATGCCACCAGCGTGTGCGAGATGGACCACAGCACCGCGCTGAACGCGACCAGCTGCATCAGCGAGCCCAGGAAGATGAGCAGGAAGTGCGTGGAGCGGCCGGTGAAGGTGTTGATGTCTTCGCTGATGCGCTGGTCGGGGTTGTCGATGTCCCGGCTGTTGCCGATGTCGTAGTACTTGCGCTCGCTCAGGTAGCCATCCAGAAACCGGTGCGTGAGCCAGCGGCGCCAGTGGTTGGAGAACGCATCGCGCATGTAGTAGTAAAAGGCGTACACCGGCACCGCCACTGCCACCACCATCAGGCTGGCGCGCACCGCGTCCCAGAAGCGGTCCACCTGCTTGGCGGCCAGGGCCGATGTCAGTTCGCCGGTCTTGTCGATCAGCATCACGGCGAGCTGGGTCTCCAGCACCATCAGGCCGACCAGCAGGGCCAGCAGCCCCCAGGCCATGCGTTTCTGGTCGCCCAGCCAGTAGGGGCGCGCCACGCTCATGAACTGCTTCCAGGCAGACCACGAGAGCGTGGGCGGGCGTCGCCGGCGGGGTTTTGGGGTGGGTTGCGGTGCGGCTACAGGGGCAGCCGCGGCGTCGGTCAGGGCTGTCGCAGGAGTGGTGTCTGGCATGTAACGGTAGAAAAATAAGGGTGCGAAGCAGCTGGCTGAACCATAGGGGATGCGCCCACCCCACACCTGTCAGCCAAAGCCGACTCGGCAGTTCAGACTGGCGCGCGTACTGAGTCTGGCCTTTTGCCTTTTTGCCTTTTGCTCCCGATGTATCCGCCCTGGCTGCAGGCGCCCACAGGGTGCGCTGCCCGTGGGCGCATGTCAGGGGCGCAGCAAATCGTACGCCGCCCGCACCCGCTGCACATCACGCCCCAGCTTGCGGCTTTGGGGCAGGTGGCGTGCAAAACGCATGCGGTGCATGGTCTGCTCCATTACCTCTTGCAGCGCCGGACCACGGGTCTGTAGCCACTGCGCCCACAGCGGGCGGGCATCTTCCAGCGCGCCGCACTGGCGCAGGTAGATGGCGGTGGAATGGGCGTAGCACAGTGCATCGCGGCCATGGCACAGCGGCAGGGGCAGCACCGCCGTGGGGTCGTCTTCAAAGTCGATGTAGCCCACCACGCCGTCGGGGCAGCGCACCAGGTTGCGGGCAAAGGCCTGGCTCAGGCAGGTGTCCTGGTTGTGCACCAGCTCTATCGCGCGCAGCCCTTGCAGCCACAGTCGCAGCACGGCCTCGGGGCCTGCGGGCACGGCGGCCTCGATCTCGTTGCCGAGCGATGGCGTCTGCTCTGCCGGCCGCCCCAGGTGGCGCATGATGAAACCGTCTTCCTGCGCTGCCAGCACGGTGGGCACGCGCAGCCCGCGTGCCGCCAGGTCGCGCAGCCGCCGCACTTCGGTGGCAATGGCCGTGTGGCCGCCCAGGTTGGGCACCGGCATCAGCACCGGCAGGCCAAACAGCGTGGCCAGTGCACCCAGCACCCGGTAGCGCGCCATGCCGTGGGGCGTGTTGGCTTTTTTCACCCACACCTGCTCATCGCCCAGGCGGTAACTGGCCACGTTGAACTGCTGCACGGCCAGCTGGCGGGCCAGGTAGGCGGCATAGTCCACAGGCGGCTGGGGCGCGTCAGCGGGCGGGGTGATGGTGGGCAAATTCATGAAAGCGCGGGGCACGGCTGCACCACGGTGCGGGCCTGAAAACGGGGGCACAGGCTCTTTGAAAAGGTTCTCAGGGCACCGGTGGGCAAGGGCGCTATTGTGCCGCTGTCGCGGCCGTGGGCTGGCCGTGGGGTGTGCTGCCGGATAAACTCGCGGCCTCGGCGCTGCGCCACAACCGCTGGCGCGCCTGCAAGGCCCAGCGCACCCCGCCTGCCCCTTCGCCCTATCGGAGCCCACCCATGAATCCCACCGAATCCACTGCGCCCCAGGGCGATGCTGAACTGACTGCCACTTCCTCGGCTGCCGCCCCCGCCCTGGGCTTGACGGCTGCCGAGCTGGAAGAGCTCGACAACCTGCTGGACGACCTGCGCACGCGTGGCGAAGAAATTCCGCAGTGGGAGTTCTGCGATGGCTTCATGACGGCCGTGATCTGCAGCCGCCGCCCCATCGCCCCCGCCGAATACCTGCCCATGCTGCTGGGCGACGGTGCCGAGCTGGAAGTGGCCGAAGGCGAGCCGCTGCCGCTGCTGCCCGCCTTTGCCGACGCTGCCCAGCAAGCGCGCTTTCTGGAGCTGTGGGACCGCCGCTGGAACGAGATCGTCACCCAGCTCGACACCGACGTGAAGACGCTGGACGACGAGCGCACCTTCCAGCCCGAAGCCATGGACATGCGCGGCGCCGTGGCCAGCCTGCCCGAAGCTGAGCGCGCTGAAATGGAAGGCCAGGAAATCCCCTCCTTCGGCCAGGTGTGGGCCCTGGGCTTCATGTTCGCTGTGGAAAACTGGCCCGAAGACTGGGCCGCCCCGCGCGACAAGGAAGCCGCCCAGTGGCTGGACGATGCGCTTGACAGCATCGTCGCGCTGACCGAAGACGACACCGGCAAGCCTGAAGTCTGCATGTACAACGAAGACGGTCCACCCAGCACCAGCCAGGCGCGCGTGGAAGCCTTCGGCGAAGCCATCTGGGCCGTGTACGACCTGCGCCAGCTGTGGAAGAGCATGGGCCCGCGTGTGGAAACCTTGCGCAAGGCCCCCGAGCCTGGCCGCAACGATCCTTGCCACTGCGGCAGCGGCAAGAAGTACAAGAAGTGCCATGGGGCTTGAGCAGGTGCTGTCTTCTTGAGCGACTGAGCTGTCTCCCCATGCACGGTGGCCCTGTGTGCTGAGGGGCAGATATTGTCGAAAGGCAGGTGTCTCTGCCCAAGGCCCAGCTTTGTTTGAATGCTATTAAAGTAATAGCTGCTGGCGCTTTCTGTACAAGCGCTAGAGCCTTTTTTTGTTTGATATGTCTCGCAGCGCGCCTTCGGGCGCGCTTTGTTTTGCAGCTTCCATGAATCCATCATTCCTCATCCGTCTGCGCGCCGAATGGGCGCCCAGCATTCCACGCGAACTGCTGGCCGGGGCTGTGGCCACGTTTGCGCTCATTCCCGAGGTCATCGCTTTCTCGTTCGTGGCCGGGGTCGATCCTTCAGTGGGGCTCTTTGCCTCGTTTGTCATCAGCCTGGTCATCGCCTTCACCGGCGGGCGGCCTGCCATGGTGTCGGCCGCTGCGGGCTCGGTGGCGCTGGTGGCCGCGCCGCTGGTGCAGTCGCACGGGCTGGGCTACCTGCTGGCAGCCGGGTTGCTGGCCGGGGCCGTGCAGGTGGCGTTTGGGCTGATGAAGCTGGGCGTGCTCATGCGCTTTGTGTCCAGCTCGGTGCGCACGGGTTTCGTGAATGCGCTGGCGATCCTGATCTTTGCCGCGCAACTGCCGCATCTCCACGGCGCAAGCGCAGCCACCTGGGGCGCGCTGGCGCTGGGGCTGGCGCTTATCTACGGCCTGCCGTGGCTGGGCCAGCGGCTGGCATGGCCTGCGCTGTCCGTGATTCCGTCACCGCTGATCTGCGTAGTGGTGCTCACGGTGCTGGCGTCGGCTCTAGGCCTCAAGCTGCCCACCGTGGGCGACCTGGGCCAGTTGCCCGATGCGCTGCCTGTGTTTGCTTTGCCACAGGTGCCGGTGTCGCTCGACACGCTGCGCATCATCCTGCTGCCCGCGCTGGCGATTGCCATGGTGGGCCTGCTCGAATCGGTGCTCACCGCCGCCGTGGTCGATGAGCTGACCGACACCCCCAGCGACAAGAACCGTGAATGCGCCGGGTTGGGCGTGGCCAATATCGCGGCCAGCTGCTTTGGCGGCATTGCCGGCTGCGGAATGATCGGCCAGGCCGTGGGCAACGTGAAGTACGGCGGGCGCGGGCGCCTGTCCACGCTGTTTGCCGGGGTGTTTCTGCTCATCCTCATGGTGGCGCTGAAAGACTGGGTGTCGCAGGTGCCGGTGATTGCGCTCGTGGCCATCATGGTCATGGTGTCGGCCGAGACGTTCGACTGGAAATCGCTCGGCGCCCTGGTGCGCCACCCGCGCCTGTCCAGCGCCGCCATGCTGGCCACTGTGGCCGTCACCATTGCCACCCACAACCTGGCCGCCGGCGTGGCCGTGGGCGTGGTGCTCAGTGGCGTGTTCTTTGCGTTCAAGGTCTCGCACATGCTGGACGTGCGCGTGCATGACGATGCGCAGACCGGTCAACGCACCTGGCAGGTGACTGGCCAGGTGTTCTTTGCCTCCGCCGATGCCTTCATCGAGGCATTCGACGTGCTGGGCGCCGAAGGCCGCGCGGTGGTCATCGACGTGACGCACGCACACTTCTGGGACATCACCGCCGTGGCCGCGCTCGACAAGGTGGTGGCGCGGTTGCGCCACCATGGTTGTACGGTGCAGGTGGTGGGCCTGAACGAGGCCAGTGCGGTGCTGATTGATCGTTTGGGTGATGGCGCGGTGGCCGACCGTTTGCGTGGCGATCCAGCGGCCGGTTGAGAAGACTCCGGGCGGGCATTTACATCAGCAGCGTCAGCAGATGCTGCTGGTCCGGCGTCTCGCGCCGGTCCACCACGCGGTGCTTCACCACCGTTTCACGGGTTTCCAGTTGCTGCCGGTCGGTGCTGCGCACGGCACTGGTGAGCTGGTTATCGACCGCGCTGATCAGGGTGCTCACGGTGCGGTGGTCGTCGATGGCATACCGATCGAAGTTGCCCGATTCAATGTCGAGTGCGCCGTCGTGGCGTGCTTTGACGTAGTTCGATTGCAGCTGCTCGCTTTGCGTCTGGATGATGCCCGCCGTTTTTTCCTCGGGGTCTGTATCGACGGTGGTTCGCTGGCTGAGTGTGTATTGCGCCTGGCCCTGCTCGTTGACATTGCCCCAGCGGTTGGTGTGGCTGAAATCGCCGCTGAAGCTGGCTTCAAAGTCCACCAGGCCGCTGAGCAGGGGCTGTACCTTCTCGGACAGGCCCGTGTTCACTGCGCTGGCTTGGCCCAAGGGGTTGTCGCCCGCTGTGGTGGGAGCCGCCCCATGCAGCTGCGAGAAGCTGTTTTTGAACAAGGCCACCAGCTTTTCATCAGCGTGGCCGCGGTGTGCGGCGGCATCGATGAGTTGCAGCTGCTGCGCAATGGCCGCCTGGCGCTGCTGCGCGCTGCCTGTTTGCAAGGGCGGGGCGGCGTCCAGCCGCAGATCCACCTTGCCGCCCGCAGCGCCCTGGTAGTCCAGCGAGCTGCCGTCATCGCCCAGGCGCAAGGCAAACGATTCCAGGGCTGCAGACTCGGTGGGGTTCTGGATGTCCAGAGTCAGCTGCGAAAACGCGCTGCGGTCATAGGCCAGCAGACCTGAGACATTGATCTCCGGCGCATCGGCATGGCCCAGCCCGGCCAGCGCGTCTTCCAGCCCCTGCGACAGTGCGGCCAGGGCCTGGCGCTCGGTCTCGCTCAGCGGCCCGGTGCTGCTGACTGCCACCTGCAAGCCCTGGCTGCTGGCCTCGCCCAACGCCCCGGGCTGCCGGTTCACGGCAATCTGCAAATCCACCGTCTGCCCCGACCGTGTCTTGATCTGCAGCGTGACCGTGGTGGCGCCTTTCTGAAGGCGGTCAAACTGCGCTTGCAGCGACTGCGTTGGGTCTGCCGCAGACAGCAAGGTCTGCTGGTAGTTGAGCGGCGATGTGGACGGAGCGGAGGCCAGTGACAACAGCGCACTGCCCAGGCCATTCCACTGGCTGGCCAGGGTGCGCTCGGGGCGGCGGAATTCGTTGAGCGCCATCTGGCGGCTGATGGCATCGCCCGCGGGCGCGGTGGCCCAGGCCTGCACACGCTGGGGTGCTTCGGTGGGTTCTGCCTTGGTCGCTGGTGTCGAAGTGATCGACAGCAGCGGCCCATAGGTATTGTCGGGCGGTACCACCCGGTCTTGCGGCAGGCTGCTCCAGATCAGCGACGCCGTGGGGGTCGCCACAGACACCAAGGCCTGCGCGCTGCCGCCCGCCTCTTGTCCGCGCTGGCGCAGCGCCTCGCGATCAATGGAAGGCGTTGGCACAGCGCCGCGCACGGCAGATAGCGGCGATAGCGACGTCAAGGGCATTCCCTCCCAGGGGGGCGAGTTGACAAATAGTTATCTATTTATCGACGCACCGGGGGGAATCTGTAGGGCGGGCAGGCTGCGGCGCAGCAAGGCAGGCCGGGCGGCTGGTGGTATTTCGCTATTTATTTGATAGCTGTGGCGCTTTATTAGAAAGCGCTAGAGGTCTGTTCGGTGTGTTTTTTGGCCGGTGCGTGCAGCTGGTGGTAGTGAAGTAGCAGCGTGGCCAGCGGTGGGATAAGGTGCTTTGGGCCCTGAGCTATCCTTTGTCAGTGAAAATCGAAGCGGCCACTCAGCGCCTATGGGCGAGAACATCCAGCGGGCTCGCCGTGCCGCACACGGAAAAGCAGAAGCGTTCAACAAGGACGATATACGCTCGATAAAGAGTTAATCGAAAGATTTGTTGTGTAAACAACGTCGTAACTAAGCCTAACAACTGGTTTAAGTCGTTCGCGTCGCTCACTCGGGACCTGCTAAAGCCGACCCCTTCACCAAACGTTACAGAGACTTCGATGCGCCTCGAAAGATTCATGAATTGGTTTTGCTGCTTGACCGTCGTTGGCTTAGCGATAGCGATTTCGGCGGGCGTCGTCTTGGCAGTGCACGAAGGGCAAGTGTCAAGCGGAAAATCGAAAGTGGTCATCCTGCTCGCCCAAGACCCGGTAGGCTTTTGGAGCGCATTGGTAACCAACCTCTTTGTGGCTGGAGTGGTCTGGTATTGTGCCTATTGGATCTACATCCACAGAATTAAGGAACAGAATAGGCCATAGGTCGCCGTCCAGCCAGGCGTTGCTGCGGTCGGCTTCCCTCTGGTCTAACCATTCGTCGCAGGACAACCGCTACGCAGCGGCTGAACTCAGGGCGTTGAACGACTGCGTTCACCGTTGAGCATCGACTGCTCATGGCCGAGCGCCGCCCCCTCACCCCTGCGCCAAAAACTTCTTCAAGTTCCCCGCCGCCGTGCTCCGCACCTTGCGCTTGAGCGAGGGCGACCAGCCCAGCAGCACGCCCGGCAGGCCCAGGGCCTGGCGCGACCAGCGCCAGAAGCTGAAGCGGTCGCGGTGCGTGGCGATCAGCCCGTCGGGCGTGAAGGTGAAGGTGCCGTCGATGATGTTGTGCACCTTGCGCCCCGTGGCGCTGAAGAGGTAGTGCGCCTCCCAGTGTGCGCGGCCGCCGTTGGCGTCGGCTTCGATGCCGCTGTACTCCAGCTTCCAGTGCTTGGCAGCGGCGGGCTTTTGGGCGGCGCTGCACAGCATGCGCCACATGCCGCCGATCTGCTCGCGGCCTTTCAGCGAAAAGGCCTCGTCTTCAAACGTCGCATCCGGCGCATAGCAGGCGGCCATGGTGGCGTGGTCAAGCTGGCTGAAGGCGGTGTAGAAGCGTTGCAGGGTCTGGGCGTTGGGGTGCATGCGGTCTCCTCCTGAATGTGGGCGGTCATGCTACACCGCTCTGCGGGCAGGCGGCAGACGCTCAGGTGAAGAGCCGGTTGCTTGTTTTTGCACGCGGCATCAGCGCAAGGGCTTGCGTCGTGTCCAGAATGCGGCACCTCCCACCAGGAAGCTCAACCCCAAAAGTCCCAATGGGGATAACACCGGAATCGAGTGGGTGCCGCTGCCTGGAGGGAGGGAGGATGCAAACACCACGTTCACCGCGGAGGCGGTGTACTGCACCGTTGCATTCAGGCCGGGGTAGGTTTGTGCAAACGTGACCGTGCCAAACTGGCCACTGATGTTGCCCGCGCGCAGCACGGTGTACGCTTGCCCTGCTGTGGGGGTGCCCGCCAGATTGCTCACCCGCAGCGTGCCACCGGCCAGCGATGCAGAGCCTGTCACTTCCAGCAGGTCTGAGGTGCTGGTGGCCGCATCGATTTCGGTATCCAATGTCGAGGCAGTGAGGTCGGCGTTACTGGTGACGCGCAACGTGCCAATCGAATTGCCCGGCGCGACCGTGCCACTGCCTTGGATAGCGCCCACGTAGCCATGGCCCGCCAACTCGGTGCCTGTGCTCAGGGTGACGGGGCCGCCCAGATACCCCGGACCACCTGCAGCGGTAGCCACGATGAGCTTTCCTCCTTCGAGCAGCGTGGGACCTGTGAAGCCGAAGCTGTTGCCGGTGATGGTGAGGGTGTTGCCACCCTGCTTGCGCAGCGTGCCCGCGCCACTCAGGGCCGCGCTGTAGGTTTGAGGGTTGCTGCGCAGCAGCACCAACGTACCATTCAGCGTGACATTGCTTTGCAGGTCGCCCCCCGTGCCCCCGTTGCCAATCTGCAAGGTGGCGCTGTTGGCGATAGTGGTCGTGCCGGTGTAGTCGGACTCTCCCGTCAACACGGTGGTACCGCTGTTCACGTTGACCGTGCCTGAGCCACGCAGGCGACCGGTGTACGCGTAGTTGCTCTGTCCATGCGCGAAGTTGACAACGCCGACCCCGTTGTTGAACAGTATCTCCCCCACCCCCAGAGGTGCGGCGCCCGTAGAGAGTTGCAGGGTTCCGTTGCCTCCACCCCAGCCCACATACATGCTGGCGGCCGTGACACTGGCACCGTTGGATAGTGTGAGCGTGCCCTGCCCGGAGTTACCTACATAGACCACTCCAGTGCCCGCATTCAGTTGGGCGCCGTTGCTGAGGGTGGCTGAGCTGTTCGTGGAGGATGCAGCGTCACCAATCACCACGCCGGAGGCTGTAATACTCGTGCTCGCTCCGTCTGCCGTGAGCGTGCCGTGGCCCATACTGCCGATGAGCAACTGTGTACCGCTGAGCGTGCTGCCAGGTTGCAGGTCCATGCTGCCTTGGGCGCCGTTGCCATTGCCCAGCACCACATTGCCCGTAGCTGTCAACGCGCTGTTCTTCAGTATTACGCTGCCTTGGCCCCCGTAGCCCACGTCCAGGTTGCCGGCAATGTTCCAAACGCTGTTATCTAGCGTGGCCGTGTTGCCCGCGCTAGAGGCTGCGTAGTGCCCCAAAAATACGTAGCTGCTTGCCACGGTGGTGGTGTTCGCCTCGAAGGTGCCGGAGCCAAAGTTGCCGATGCGCAGTTCTGCTGTTTGCAGTGCCTGGGTGGCGCGTGAGGCGGAGGTGACCGAGAGCGTACCTGTCACGCCAGCGTTGTTGCCCAGCACCAGTGCGCCAGCGGTCTGTGTGAGCGAGCTGCCGCTGTTGAGTTGCAGGCTTCCTCCAGCGGCACCGCCCACAGTCAGTGCGTCTGCGTTGGTCCAGCTGCCTCCGTTTTGCAGGGTGACCTTGCTGCCTGCGCTGCTCGCGAGGTCGCCAATGATGGCGTTGTTGCTGTTCAATACGCCAGCGTTGTTCAGCGTTCCGATGTTGGACCGGCCTACGTTCAGGCGACCGCCTATATCCAATTGGCTGCCTGCCCCCACCGTGACGGTGCCCAACGTATCTGCAGCGTTGGATAACGTGGCATCGCCACTGATGTTGAGCCTGGCACCGCCGGTGATGTTGAGCTGCCCATTGTTGGTATCAGTGCCGTTGTTGTCAGAGGTCTTGTCGCTGCCCACGATCAGTAGCGTTCCAGTCACCACAGTGCTTGCGTTTTGCACGGTCAACGATGCTGCGTCGTTCGTATTGGCAATCACGATGGCATCAAACGACTGGGTCGTGCTGATGGTTTCGCTGGCATTGCTGATGTATTTGTCCGCGGCCCAGACCGGAAGACTCAGTGCCAAGGAAGCCAGTCCCAAGCCTTGAATGATCCTTGTAGCTGGCATGCAGATGAGTGCTACGGCCTGTGCAGTGGGCTTGAGCGGTGAGCGCATGGAATAAGAGCCTTGTGAAAAATAGTGCATTCCACTGAGGCTCTTGCGGTGCGTCAATCAAAATTTAACAATTCCGAGGTGGGTAGCCGCTCATTTTTCTGGCGTGGTTCCTGCGGGGGATTCCAGAAGCGCTATCAACCGCGCGCATGCCCAGGCCAGTGTCTGCTGGCGCACAGCGGCGCGGTCGCCGTCAAAGCGGCGGGTGGCGGTGGTGATGTTGCCGTTCACGTTCCAGCCAAACCACACGGTGCCCACGGGCTTGTCGGCAGTGCCGCCGGTGGGGCCCGCAATGCCGGTGACGGCCACGGCCACTTGCGCGCGGGAATGGGCGACGGCGCCCAGGGCCATGGCGCGGGCCACGGGTTCGCTCACGGCGCCGTGGGTGGCGATCAGCCCGGCAGGCACGCCCAGCAGCTCGGTCTTTGCCTCGTTGGAATAGGTGACGAAGCCGCGCTCAAACCACTGGCTGGAGCCTGCCAGGTCGGTGCAGGCGGCGGCGATCATGCCGCCGGTGCAGCTTTCGGCGGTGGCCAGCATCCAGCCACGGGCCAGCAGGGTGGTGGAGATTTGAATCAAATCGGCCTCCAGCGCCTGATTGGTAAGCGCTGGTAGCTCACTTTTTGATAGTGATTGAGAGGTGGTGAGTGCTGCGGGGTTCATGCGAAGAACCTCCACAGTGCAATCACCAGCAGCGTGCAGAAGGCGGCCACAAAGTCGTCGAGCAAGATACCCCAGCCACCGCGCCAGCCAAAGCCTTTGAACAGGCTGTCAGCCCACCCCACGGGGCCGGGCTTGGCGGCGTCAAAAAAGCGGAACAGGGCAAAGGCCACGATCTGGCCCATGAGGCCCATGGGCATGGCCAGCCACAGCACGAGCCAGAAGGCCACGATTTCGTCCCACACGATGGCGCCGGGGTCGGCTACGCGCAGGTTGCGGGCGGTGGTGGTGCAGGCCCACCAGCCCACCAGCGCGCCGCCTGCAATCAGCAGGCCCATTTGCGCAGCACTGAGCCAGGGCATGAGCACCAGGAATGACATCCAGCCCCACAGCGTGCCCACGGTGCCGGGGGCGAACGGCGAGAGGCCGGAGCCAAAGCCCAGCGCAATGGCGTGGGCCGGGTGTGCCAGCATGAAGGCGGCGCTGGCGCGCCGGGGGGCAAGGGATGGCTGGGGCTTGGAGGCGGTCATGAGCGGGCGAAGAATCTGTCAGGCCCCGGCTGCATGGCCACCAGCCGCTGCAGGCAGGCGCACCAGCAGCACGGGCACGGGAGCCGTGCGGGCGATCTGTTCGGCATCGCTGCCCATCAGCACGCGGGCCAGGCCACGGCGCCCGTGGGTGCCCAGCACGATCAGGTCGGCACCCCAGGCCTGGGCATGCTCCACCACCAGTTGCGCGATGCGGGCGTCCATGTTCTCGATGAGCACGGTGTCCACGGGCACGCCCTGCTGCTCTACGCGCTGGCGTGCTTGCTGCAGCAGCGCCTCGCCCGCGCTGCGCAGGCGGGGCAGCACTTCCTGGCTGTAGACCTCGGGCCGCTCAAAACCGCTGATGTGGGCCACGGGGTCCATCACGTTCAGCAGGCGGATGCGGCCGCCGGATGCCTTGGCCAGGCCCGCAGCTTCGGTCACTGCATGGTTGGGGGTGGGGCTGCCGTCCACGGCAACGAGGATGTGCTGGTAACTCATGTTGGAGGACTCCTGGGGCTTGGTGGTGCTGGGGCTGGCACCGTGACGGATTGTGATCGACCTGCAGGCGCGTGCAGCCGGTGCAGCCCGGCGTCGGGTTGATGGGTCACTGGCGTTCGAGCAACTCCAGGTCTTTGGCGTAGCGGATGGTGTGTTCTGCGCTGAACTGCGCAGTGGCCCCGGCGGCCAGCGGCTGCTGCCAGGCCACGGTGCCGGGGTTGCGGTTCCAGGCCAGGTCGGTGGGCTGGGGCTGGTAGCGGGATTCGACCTCGATCTTCTCGTTGCGCGAGACGGGCGCGGCGTGCAGCACTTGCAGCGTGACGGGAGTCTTGTGGCGGTTTTCCACGGTGTAGGCGCGGCGGGTGCGGCGCTCCACGCGCGAGCCGGTGAAGCCTGCGCTGCCCGTCAAATCCTGCACGGGCTCGGCGCGCACGGTCAACAGCTCGTCGCGCCCAAAGGCCAGGCTGCTGGTGCCATTGGCGCTGGTGGCCGCAGCAAAGTCGATGCGGCCCGTGCCTACGAAAGCGCCGTCGCGGTACAGGTTGGCATTGCCCGCCGGCCACACGCCCGGGGGCGGGGCCAGCTCTGCCACGAGGTAGGCGGCTTCTTCCATGGCAGGCGCGGTGCGCGTGATGAGAGTGGCGGGCGCGGTGTAGCTGCCCAGGGCCAGCGTCACGCGCTGGCCGTTGGAGGGCACGGTGATGCGCTGTGGCACGGCAAACTCGGTGGCAAAGGCCTTGTCGGTGCTGGTCACTTCAAAGCTGGGCAGGGCGTCTTCGGCCACGCTGCGGCGTGCCAGGGGCGATGCGGGGGCGGGGGCTGCCATGGCCATGGCGGGCATCGGGGTGGCCTTGGGGGTGGGCTGCGCGATGTCCAGCGTCCAGGGGCGGGGCAGGCGGCCCTGGGTGGTGCGGCCGGGCTGGCCGGTGGAGAGGGTGAGCTGCACGTTGCTCCAGTCCTCGCCACTGTTTTGCGCCACCAGGGCCTGGCGCTCCAGCAGCACGCTGGGTTTGGCGGCGTCGAGTGTGGCGCGGTAGGTGGGTTGCCAGCCGGTGCCGCGCACCTGGTAGGACAGGCGCAGCTCGGCTTCGCGGTCGCTGGCCAGCGTCACCGTCACAGTTACCACCTGCGCGCGCTGGCTGGCGGTGCGTTCGCGCTCCGCGGTCAGGGGCTTCAGCGCCAGCTCCAGTGCCTCTTGCTTGCGCTGCAACTGGTGCGCGCGGGTTTGTGATTCGTGCGCCGACTTGCGCAGCGCGTCGGCGGTGGCAGCGATCTGTGCCGGTGTGGCTGCTTGCAGGCGGCCGCCAGGCGTTTCGGTGCCAGCACCTGCGGTAGCCACGCTCTTCAGGTAGCCATCTACCAGTTGCAGCGAGGCGGCCTCGGCCTTCACTGCGGCGATCTGGTCTTCCAGCTCGCGGATGCGGCCGTCCAGCGGGCTGGCGCAGGCGGCCACCACGTCGCGGTCTTCGGTGCGCACATTGAATTCGCCTACGCGCACGGCGGCGTCGGCGTTGATCTGCAGGCTTTGCGCATCGAGCGACGCAGGCAGGCAACCCAGCGTGATGCTGCGCGCACCGGCGGGCACCTTGGCCACGCGTTCCACTGTAGCGCTGCCGGGGTACACGGTGACGCGGGCAATCCGCGAAGTCACTGGCGAGGCAGTGTCTTGCGCCAGGGCCGGGCTGGCGGCAGCCACCCAGGCAGCGGCCAGCGCAACGGCGGTGGTGGAGGCAAGAGGGCGCAGGGAGGGCTTCACGGTGGGGCTCCGGTAGCGCAGCGCAGGGCGTGCGGGGTGTTGGGGTGGGCGAATCCTAGCAGCGAGAGGGCGCGGCGCTGCCCATCTTTACGGCTTGTTTATGTCGGGTTAAGGCGCCCTTCATCCCCCGGGGCTATCGTGAGAAGTCTCATAAAACAAATACAGGGTCGATGATGAAGAAGGTTCTGGGAAGCACGCTGGCGCTGGCGGTGTTGTTGTGGGCGATGACGGTGCCGTGGCAAGACCCGGCCATGAATGTCTGGTGGTGGCGCAACCAGATCCTGCTGCTCACCGGGCTGGGGGCCTGGGCGCTGATGTCGCTCATCATGGTGCTGTCACTGCGCCCGGTGTGGCTGGAGCGCCCCCTGGGCGGCATGGACAAGATCTACCGCCTGCACAAGTGGGCGGGCATTGGGGCCATCGTGCTGTCGCTGCTGCATTACGGCACGCAGCTGTCCAAAGACCTGCTGATCGCCCTGTGCGGGGGCCGCGCGCGGACTGGTGGCTCAACACCTTCCGCCACCTGGCGGAAGACATGGGCGAGTGGGCGGTGTGGTTCCTCGCGGCCATGCTGGTCATCACGCTGTGGCAGCGCTTTCCGTACCACGTCTGGCGCTATCTGCACAAGCTGCTGGCCGTGGTGTACCTGGTGCTGGCATTCCATTCCGTGGTGCTGGTGCCGCCCGCCTGGTGGGCGCAGCCTGCGGGCGCCTTTGTGGCCGCGGCCTCGCTGGTGGGGGTGCTCTGCGCAGTGCGTTCGCTGGCTGGGCGCATTGGCAGCAGCCGCCGCCATGCGGCACAGGTGGTGGATGTGCAGGTGCACCCCAGTGGGGTGGTTGAGCTGGAATGCCGGGTGCAGGGCACCTGGAAGCACCAGGCCGGGCAGTTTGTGTTCCTGACGTTGCAGACGGGCGAAGGTCACCACCCCTTCACGCTGGTCAACGCCGATACCGGCGACGGCCGCCTGCGCTTTGCCATCAAGGCGCTGGGCGACTACACCGCGCGACTGGCGCAGCAGGTGGCCGTGGGCCAGCAGGTGTGGGTGGAAGGGCCGTACGGGCGATTCGACTTCCGCCAGGACCGTGCCCCCGAGCAGGTGTGGGTGGCCGCAGGCATTGGCGCCACGCCGTTTGTGGCCTGGCTGGAATCGCTGGTGGCCAACCCGGCCCAGGCCCCGGTGGTGCAACTGCACTACTGCGTGCGCAACACCGAAGAGGCCGTGTTTGCCGAGCGCATGCAGCAGCTGTGCGCGCAATTGCCCAGCGTGACGCTGCACATCCACCACAGCGACGTCACCGGGAGGGTGGCAGCCGATGCGTTGCTGGCCAGTGCCGGGCCGCAGGCCACTGTCTGGTTCTGCGGGCCGCAGGGCTTTGGGCAGGCGCTGCGCGACGCCATGCAGCGCCTGGGGCGCGGGCAGGGGCGCTTTCACCAGGAGCTGTTCCAGATGCGCTGAGCATGCCCCCCCGCAGGGAGTGCGCGCAGGACGGTCAGGCCACCGGGGTCAGGTAGGCGATCAGGCGGCCCATGCGCCGAATCCAGTCAGCCGTGACGATGAACTGCGGCTTCTCACGCTTCACGTAGGGCTCGATCTCCGGAGGGTTGTCGGCCGGGTAGGGCGAGGTGTCATACACATCGCCCACATGCTTGCTGCGGTAGGCCGTGCCTGTGTAGGCGGTGCTGGGGCCGTCGCCCTGGTAGGGGTTGACGATCTCGGGCACGGGCGAGGTCCAGTAGTTCTTGGAGCCCAGCTCAGACAGCAGCGTCTGCACTTCGGTGTCTGGCACGGTGGGCGTGGTCATCACGGCACCGGTGAACAGATCGGGGAAGTCCACCTCGCGGATCGAGAAGTACTTGGGCAGTGCACGCGTGCCGCTGGCCTTGAGTGGTGACTTCGCGACCATGGCTGCAATCTCGGCGCTCGTCATCGCGTTGAGCTTGTTGTAGGTGGCCTCCATCCCCGCAATGTTGATGGCGCGGCCCGCCGAGTAGTGGCTGATGGTGTTGGTGTAGTCCTTGTCGGCGTAATAGGCGCCGTTGTGGATGTTGGAGCCGTAGCGGTGCATGTACAGACCGTCGTTGGTGCCCAGTTCCACAAAAGTGGGGTGCGTGCGGCCTCCGCCGAGCAGCGGGTTTTTGGCGGCTGCGTCGGCAGGCAGCGGGCAGCTCTTGAGCCAGGCAATCGCCTCGGGGATGCGGGCCAGGTACTTCTTGTCGCCCGTGAGCTGAAAGTAGTTGAACAGCTGGTTGATGTTGGTCTGGGTGGTGTGCGTGGCCAGCGAGCGGGGCTCGTAGCTGCGGGCACCTGCCGGTGCGCCCGCGGGGCGGCCACCCGTGGGGCGCGAGAGGTGTTGCAGGCTCCAGCCCGCCTGCGGGCCCGGCTGCTGCATCAGGCGCATGCATTCCATGGCGCGCTCGATGTTGCCGATGAGGCGCGTCTCGCCCAGGGCCATCACGCACATCGTCATGAACTTGATGTTCTCGCCCATCACGTCGTCGTTGAAGGTGACGTGCAGGGTGTAGTCACCATCGGCCATACCGGCAATGCCGCCGGGCGGGATTTGCCCCGCATTGGGCAGCGGCATGCTGCTGATCGCGCTGGGGAAGTGCGGAAAGCGCTGCGGCCAGCCCCCGTTGGCAATGCCGTACTCGGGGCCGAACTGGGCCTTCACCACAAAGTCGATGGCCTTTTGCAAGGGGGCCAGAAAGCGCGCGTCGCGCTTTTCCAGGTACATGCGCAGCATGAGCTGAGAGGCCACAGCGGTGCCCGCGTCGTCAAACGTGGCGTTGCCGTAGTAGTGCTGGAACTCCTCCAGCCGCCATCCGTTCTTGCCAATCGTGTCGTACCACTTTTTCAGTGATGCTTCGCCCGCAAAGTCGTGAATGTAGTTCCAGCCGCCCGAGCTGTGCTGCGCCGCTACGATGGCCAAGGCGGTGCGCTCGGCTGCCTGGTAGTAGCGCTCGTCTCCCGTGGCGTGGTATGCATCCAGATACACATGGCCCACCGAGGGCGTGCCGGGCGGCTGTATCCAGCACATGGTGCGGTAGGCCTCCATCTCCCCAAAGGTCTGCTTCAGGTCAGGCGAGTACGACCACACGTAGCCGCCCTGGTAGGACACCACTTCGTCCATGTACTGCGCTGCGCGCTTGAGCCCAGCGGCCGCCTCGGCCTTGGCGCCGCTGAATTCCACGCCCCCCTCGCCACCCCCGCCGCCGCAGGCGGTCATCAGCAGCGGCGAAAGGGCTGCGGTCAGGGCAAAGTCTCTGCGCTTCATGTGTCTGTCTCCTCATTGAATGGATAGGTGTCCAAGGCGCGCCAGCGGGGCGGTCGCATGGTGGCCGGGCTTGATGCCGGAACGTTGTGAGTCATTCAAGAGAAATGACGTCGTACAACAAGAGGCGATTCTGTGGAGTTTGTTTTTCCGCATGGATGGCGTTTACCCGAATAGGTGGTTAGCAAATGTTGCTGAAAAATGAGTTCAGTTCTCCGGTGGAGACGCAGATTTCATAGGTAACAGTGATGTGATTTACCGCTGATCAATGTTTTTTGCGGATGAATTGCAAACCAGGTGGATTGCTATTGGTTCTGATGGCGCAATAAAAAACGGATGTGTGTCAGTCTTATTGATACGACGTCGTATTAATTAAATGGCCCAAGAGGGTCTGTTGACCGTGTGGGTTACAACAAAAGGGAGTGAGGAGATGACATACCAACGACTGCAGCGGGCCCTCTGGTGGGCGGCCCCGTTGACGCTGGGCCTGGCCTGTGCGGTGGCACCAGCCAGTGCACAAACCAAGCTGCGGGCCTGGAACATCCACCCCGACGGCTACCCGGTGACCGAGGCGATGAAGAGCTTTGCCGACCAGGTGAACAAGGGCACGCAGGGGCGCTACCAGATCGAGGTGTTCTCCAACGCCACGCTGGGCGACCAGCCCAAGGCGGTGCAGATGCTCAAGAGCGGCGAGATCGACCTGGCCGAGTTCAGCTCGGGCCCGCTGTCGGACGCGGTGCCGGGCATCAAGGTGCTGAACCTGCCGTTTCTGTTCACCGACTCGGCCCACATGTTTCGCCATCTGGATGGCAAGCTGGGTGAGCGCTTTGCCTCCAACCTGAAGGGCGCTGGCTTTGTGGTGCTGGGCTGGTACGACGGCGGGGCGCGCTCGTTTTACTGCGCTGGCCGCAGCCCATCCAACTTGCGTGATCTGGCGGGGGCATCCATCCGTGTGCAGCAATCAGAAATCTTTGTGGAGATGGTCAAGCTGCTGGACGCCAAACCTGTGCCGCTGCCCTTCAAGGAGGTGATGGCGGGTTTCGAAAAAGGCACGATCGACTGTGCCGAGAACAACATGCCATCGTACGAAGCCACCGGCCACTACAAGCTGGCCAAGAGCGTGTACGTGACCAACCATGTGGTCTCGCCTGAGGCGCTGGTCGTGTCGGCTGCGCTGTGGGGCAAGTTGACAGAGGCCGACCGCAAAGTCTTCCAAGACGCGGGTGTCAGATCAGCCCTGCTGATGCGCGAGCTGTGGAACAAGCGTGTGGCCCAGGCGCAAGAGGCTACGGCCAAGCAGGGTTCGCAGTTTGTGCGGGTCAAGGACGTTTCGCCCTTTGTACGCCGCATGTCGCCGCTGTACGCCAAGTACATGAACGACCCGACCACGCGCGAAGAACTGCTCAGCATCATTGCCGACAAGTAAGCCTGCCCGGGAGGGGCTGCAGGGATTCTGGTGGTGGGTGGAGTCCGCAGCGGTGGGTCAGGCGAAGTGGTCAAACGATGCGAAACGGTGCTGCACCTGCTGGCCCTGTGCATCCACCAACCGCAAGCCCGGTGCAGCTTCCACCTGACCAATGCAGGTCACAGCGGTCTGGCTTTGCGCAGCAGCGGCGGCCACGGCGGCTTGGTGCTGGGGCGGGGCGGTGAACAACAGCTCGTAGTCGTCACCGCCCGCCAGGGTGCATTGGTGCAGAAGTTTTTGATCAATTTTGCCTGTAGCGCTTGATGGGAAAGCGCCAGCAGCTATCAATTTGATAGTTTCATCGGTGCGGATGCAGGCACCTACGCCAGACGCTTTGAGGATGTGCCCAAAGTCGCCCAGCAGGCCGTCGCTCACGTCCATGGCGCTGCTGGCAATGCCGCGCAGCGCCAGGCCCAGTGCCACACGGGGCGTGGGGCGCTCCAGCCGCTGGCGGGCCTGGGCCAGCAGCTCGTCGGGCAGGTGGATGTGGCCCAGCAGGGCTTCCAGCGCCAGGCGCGCATCGCCCAGTGTGCCGCTCACGTAGATGTCGTCGCCCGCGCGCGCGCCGCTGCGCAGCAGGGCCTGGCGTGCAGGCACTTCGCCAAACACGGTGATGCAGATATTGAGCGGGCCCTGCGTGGTGTCACCGCCCACCAGCTCGCAGCCGTGTGCATCGGCCAGCGCCAGCAAGCCTTTGGAAAAACCAGCCAGCCAGGCTTCATCGACCCGGGGCAGTGCCAGTGCCAGTGTGAAGGCCAGGGGCCTGGCCCCGCAGGCGGCCAGGTCCGACAGGTTGACGGCCAGGGCCTTGTGGCCCAGGGCCTCGGGGTCTACATCGGCAAAGAAGTGGCGGCCTTCGACCAGCATGTCGCTGCTGATGGCCAGTTGCATGCCGGGGCGCGGGGCCAGCAAGGCGCAGTCGTCGCCCACGCCCAAGGCGGCGTGGCGAACGGGGCGCGTGAAATAGCGCGCAATCAGGTCAAATTCACCCATGGCCTGTTTGTCGGCGGGTTGAGGCGGCCTGCTCAGACAGGTGCGCCGCGAAAGCGTTGCGCCGCCTGGCGGCTGACCTCGGCCAGCAACTGTTCCTGGCGCTGGCGGTCGCGCAGCCAGCGAGCATCGTTCTGGCCGGCCTGGGTGTCGGTGCGCAGCAGGTGCAGGGCGTTCGAGGCGCCGTGCGCCGCAGCGTGGCCGGCGATCTTGTCCATGGTCATCAGGATGTGTTCGCGCAGCGGCATATGGTCGCCCGTGGCGGGGTCCACGTACACCGCCTCCATGCCAAAGCGGCAGGCCTGGAAGCGGTTGTAGGTGTAGACGAGGTAGTCGTCTTCCTGCGGCATGAAGGGCTCGTCGGCCAGGAACCATGCGCCCAGCGACTGCACGTAGCCCGCCAGGGCCGCGGCCCGTTCGATGGTGAGTGGGGTGTCGAACACGCGGATCTCGATGGTGCCGAACTCGGGCTTGGGGCGAATGTCCCAGTAGAAGTCCTTCATGCTCTTAACCACCCCGGTGCGGGTCATCTTGTCGAAGTAGGCGGTGAAGTCTTCCCACGTCAAAGCAAACGGTGCACGGCCCGACAGCGGGAAGGCAAACACCGAGTTGAGCCGCGCCGAGTCAAACGCCGTGTCTTGCCCCTGCACATAGGGGCTGGAGGCCGACAGCGCAATGAAGTGCGGGATGTAGCGGCTCATGCGGTGCAGCATGAGCAGGGCTGCGTTGGCACTGGGGCAGCCAATGTGCACGTGCTGTCCAAAGATGGTGAACTGCTTGGAGAGGTAGCCATACAGCTCCGACAGTTCGCGAAAGCGCGGCTTGTCGTAGATGCGGCGCTCGTGCCACTGCTGGAAGGGGTGCGTACCACCGCCCACCACGGCGATGTTGAGCTTGTCGGCGCTTTTGACCAGCGCATCACGGATGGGGGTGAGCTGGCCCACCACTTCGCTGGCCGAGTGGCAGATGCCGGTGGAGATTTCGATCATGCTGTTCGTCATCTCGGGCACCACGCTGCCGGGCAGCGGGGTTTTCTTCATCAGGCGCAGCATGTCTTCCGCATACGGTGCCAGGTCGTAGTCGTTGGTGTTGACCAGCTGCAACTCCAGCTCGACGCCCAGCGTCAGCGGCTCGGAATGGTGGAAGGCTTCAAGACTCATTCGATTCTCCGTTGCGGCCACCGCGCAGCAGCGGTGCCCAGGGTTTCGAGCTTTCGCCCGCACGGTAGATGGCCACGGTGGCAATCACGGCGCCCAGCACTTCCATCAGCAAGATGGCGGGCAGCGCCACGCTGGCAATCTGGTAGCCGGTGGAGGGCGAAGCCACCACAAACTGCGATGCAATCAGCAGCGCGATGGAGGACATGGGCGTCATCGCGCAGCCCACCCACAGCGCCTGGCGCCAACTGGCGCCACTGCCCACGTTGCCCAGGCCCACGCCCACGGCTTTGGCAATCAGGCGTGCTGCAATCAGGGCCAGTACGGCGCCGACCACGGGGCCGCTCCAATCAGCCTGCGCGGCCACGGTGGACACCAGCACAAACATCAGCATGGTCAGCAGCGACGAGGCATTACCCAACTGACGTGGCCAGGCCCAGGGCCGGGGGTTCAATTGCTTGAGCAGGATGCCCGCCAGCAGCGCTGCCAGAGGCGCCGAGCCGCCCATGTGCGAGGCCACGGTGGAGCCCGCGGCAATGAGCGTGAGCAGCAGCATTGAGGTGTTTTCGCTGGTGGGGCTCATGAAGCGCAGTGCAGTGCGCAGCACCAGCGTGAGCACGGCCGCGACCAGAATGGACACGCCCAGCACCACCACGGCGGGCGAAATCGCATCCAGCAAGGTGGCGCTTTGCCGGTTCATCTGCTCGGACCAGGCGGAGCCCAGCGTCAGCGCGTACAGCGTGGACAACGTGGCCAACACCACGGCGCGCTCCGTCACCGGCCCGGCGGCGCGGGTGTCGGCCACCACGCGCGTCAGCACGGCGGGCGAAGCAGCCAGCGCCACCAGGGCCAGCGGCCCGGCCACCTGGGTGGGTTGATCCAGCCACAACAGTACCCCATACACGGCAAAGTACGTCAGGGCCGACTCGGCAATGCTTTGCACCAGCACCATGGGGTTGTGGCGGAACCACCGCAGCGAGATGCGGCCACCGCATTCAAACAGCACCAGCGCAATGCCCAGCTCCAGCAGGAACAGGCCAATGCCTTGCAAAGGCCACACCGCGCCGCTGAAACCGGCCAGACCGGCGGCCGTACCCACCAGCGAATAGCCCAGCACCTTGGGAAGGCCGGTGTGGCGCTGGATGAGGTAGCCCGCCATGGCGGCAACCGCCAGCAGCAGTGACCACTGCACGGTGGGCAGTCCCGCCGATGGCCTGAGCCACTGGGCCCAAAAACTCATAAGTTCATTCATGTGGTGGTGACCTCGGGTGGAAACGGGCCTGCGGCCCGGAGGTGGAACAAAACGCCCGGTGCCTTGGTGCGCCCATTGCAGTGCAAGCGGGGCGCTGCACCTGCGGTGCATGCATGGGCGGGGCGAGCGGTGGTGTATCCAGCGCGGCGGCTGGCGCTTGTGCGACCCCCGGCAAGCCCTGCAGGCTCATGTCCTGCAAAAGGGTTCGGTGACAGGCAGGCTGGGGGCAAAAACTGCACACGGGCCAACGAGCCAACAGGACTCTGGGACGAGTCTGCGACCGAACGCAGGGGGCGCTCAACCACCCGACCGTACCAGATACCCGCCGCGCGGATCAACCGCTCTTTGCATCAGCAAAGGTCAGCGGCGCATTCAAGCAACTCCCTTCAGAGCGTTCACAGAGACGTTTTTTGACGTACCGCCAGACTCTACGGGTTGCAACAGGATGTGTGTGTAGGACAGTTTCGTCTGTCGCCACCGGTGTCCTGGCGGTGTCAAAAACGCGCGGGCACGCAGATAAGACTCTCAGGCGGCCCGTGCGCGTTCAGGTCGGAAAAAGCTCAACGGCGCGCTGCGCAGGCGGGCCCGGATCGCTGCGTAAATGCGCGAGCGCTCCACGCCGCTGACGTTGCGGGCGCGCATGGCCAGATTGAAGGCCAGGTAAAAACTCACACCCACGTTGAATGCCCCCAGCAAGGGCAACGTGGCAGCTGCCCACCAAAAGCCGGGTTGGTGCAATACTTCCAGCCCCAAGGTGGCGCAGGCAGCGGCAATCTGGCCCGCCGACAAGGTGACATGGCGCACATCCAGCCCCAGGCCGAAGAAGGTGGCAATCACGGGCACCAGGCCGAGCATGAACCCCAGCGAAATGTTGGCCGCAAAACCCGAGATGTTCTCGCGCAGGAAGTGCGCCCAGCGTGCCGCGCGCGCAGTGCCCAGCAGGCGGGTGATGCGTGGGTTGTATTGAATGGCCGAGTCCATGCGTGCCAGCACGAACCAGTTTTCCGTCCACCCGGCAATGATGCTGGAGGCAAACAGCAGCACCCCCGTGAAGGCGGCAAAAAACACCGATGGGCCCAGCAGGTGCAGTGACTCCAGCACGTGCAGCGCCTGCTTCTCAGAGATGGGCGGTGTGCCCAGGGTGTGGAGCATGAACAGTGCAATGCCCAGCACCACAGGCATCACCACCAGCACGTTGCCCAGCACTGCGGCCACCTGCGATCGCACCAGATGGGTGATCTCGTCCACAAACGACTCGATGGCGTCGCCGGAGCCCAGTTCTTTGAGCTTGGCCGCCATGGCCGGGGCGGTCATGGCTGGCTGCTTGGTGGCCACCGTGAAATGCAGCAACTGCACGAGCACAAAGCTCACCGCATAGTTCACACCCGCCCAGAAACCCGCCCAGAAGGCCGACAGCGCCAGGGCGTACAAGCCAAACTTGATCAGCGTGGTGAAAGCAATCACCAGCCCGCCGCCCGCTGCCTTGTGGACCATGGAGCGGTATTCGGCTGGCGTGCGGGTGATGTAGTGCTCGCCCGTTTCAGCGCTGCGTTCGGCCACCTTGGCCGCGACCAGCGAGGAGTTGGAGGCGAACAGCGCGCGCAGACTGCGCCGCTCCTGGCCCACCTGCACCAGCGAAGACATCAGCCGGGCAGCCGCCAGGGCGGGCTTGTGCGACAGCAGACAGTCGAGCAGCAGCCGCACACGCACGATGCGTTCGCGCAGCTGGCGCAGCCGGAACACCAGCCCGACGGAGATGCCGTTGTCTTCAAAGTGCGTGTACACCGTGGCCGTGGCGGCGCGGCAGGCCTCTAGCCGTTCGCGCAGGCGCTGCGCGGCTTCGTTGAGCCGGTCGGGGGTGCGCAAGGCGTGCAGTACCTCCACGCGCAGGCTCTCCACGTCGCGGATCAGTGCATGAAAGGGCTGGGCTTCGCGCGCCTCTTCGCTCATGCGAAGGCGCAGTTCAGGGGCAAACCCGGTCGAGAGGATTTGCCCCGCGCAGTAGGTGATGGCGTTGAGCAGCGCGTGGCGCCACAGCGAGAGGCCGCTTTCCTCGCCCGGTGGCACCAGCAGGGCGGCCAGGCGGTTGAGCTGTGCTTCGTCCAGCGCTGCCATCCATTGCGCGTCAAATTCATGGGGCACTGCCAGCACGAATAGTTCAGACGCATCGATCGTGTCCGGCGTGCCCGGCAGCCACTTGGTGCGCAGGCGCGCCGCCAGCTCGCTCACAAAAGCGGTGCGTGGCGCAAAGCCGAAGTCGGCCAGCAAGGTGGTGATGTCTACCGTGTCCACCAACTGCGCCCACCAAGCCTGCAGGCGCGCGCGCAGCTCTGGCCGGGCTTCGACCGCATCCAGAAAAAGCTGCATTCTGGCCGTGGCGCCGGGCACGGAGTCGCGGTCGCCGCGCACCCATTCCAGCAAATGAATGAGCCAGAGGTGGCGGTGGGGAGGGTCGGCCTCGGCGTCCAGTTCCGCCAGCAGGCGCGCCAGGTCGTTGGGGCGGCTCAATGCAGCACCCTTCCGTTCAGGGGCTCGCCAGCGGGGCCATGGTGAATGGCCTCCAGCACGAAAAGGGGAACGGGCGTGGCGAAAGGCTCGCCGTCTTCGGCCACGCAGTGAAACGTGCCGTGCATGGTGCCGCTGGCCGTGCGCAGGCGGCACCCGCTGGTGTATTGGAAGGCCTCACCCGGCTTGAGCAGGGGCTGTTGCCCCACCACGCCCAGGCCTTTGACCTCTTCGGTGTGGCCGCGGGCGTCACTGATGATCCAGTGCCGCGAAATCAGCTGGCCGGGGGCGTCGCCCGTGTTGGTGATGGTGATGGTGTAGGCGAAGGCAAACACCTCGCGTTCTGGCTCCGATTCCTCGGGCAGGTATTCGGGCAGAACTTCCACCGCAAACTGGTACTTTGGCATGGGCCGAATGGTAACCGTGCGGGGTGTGAGCGCGTGCCCTTGGGCAAGGCAAAACCCCGCAGCATTCCAGCTTTGCGACAATCGGGGGATGAGCCGCACCTTCCAAATCGCCCCCTCCATCCTCTCTGCCGACTTCGCCCGCCTGGGCGAAGAAGTGCGCAATGTCATTGCCGCTGGCGCCGACTGGATCCATTTCGACGTGATGGACAACCATTACGTGCCCAACCTCACTTTCGGCCCCATGGTGTGCCAGGCGCTCAAGCCGCACGCCAAAACGCCAGCGGGCGTGGCGGTGCCGATTGATGTGCACCTGATGATCCAGCCGGTGGACGCGTTGGCCGCCGCGTTTGCCGACGCTGGCGCTGACTACATCAGCTTCCACCCCGATGCCTCGGGCCATGTGCACCGCAGCATCCAGGCCATCCGGTCCAAGGGCGTGAAGCCCGGTTTGGTGTTCAACCCTGCCGAGCCGCTGGATGTGCTGGACTGGGTGATTGACGACATCGACCTCATCCTCATCATGAGCGTGAACCCCGGCTTTGGTGGCCAGAGCTTCATCGACTCTGCCCTGCGCAAGATCGAAGCCGTGCGCAAACGCATCGACGCCTGCGGCAAAGACATTCGCCTGGAAGTGGATGGCGGCATCAAGGCCGACAACATTCGCCGCGTGGCCGATGCCGGTGCTGACACCTTTGTGGCGGGTAGCGCGATTTTCGGCAAGCCCGACTACAAGTCGGTGATCGACGCCATGCGCGTTCAGCTGGCCTGACGCACCCAAACCAGTTGCGGGGGCAGTGGTAGCCCCCGCTTTCGCTCGGGCGCCGAGCCTGCCCCACACCGTGCCGGGGTTCAGCGCGGCTCGTAGGTGGTGGTGACGGATTCGCGCAGCAACCCGCCGCCTGCGACGGAGCCACTGGCGGTGGAATCCAGCCGGCGCACACATTCCGCCTGTTCGGCGGCCTCCTGAAAAACCTTGCAGCGCTCACGAGCGTTGGCTTGGGCGGCTGCGCCTGGGCTGCTCAACTGGCCTTTGGCCGCCGCATCGCGTGCGGCGCTGGCTTCGCGCAGGCAAGTGGCCTGGGAGTCCTGTGTGTTTTGGGTCATGCAGGCGCGCCGTTCTTCTTCGTAGCGGGCGCGGGCGTCATTCGTGGGCTGGGCCAGGGCGCTGGCGCTGGCCAAGGCGGCTGCGATGGTGCAGGTCGATGTCAAAAATGCAGTGCGTTTCATGGAGATTCCTTGCGATAAGCCAGGGAAATGAAGGCAAAGCATAAAAGCCTGAGCGGCCGGGCATTGTCAGACGAGGCCTGCCCTGGACGTACGCGGCGGGGGCGCCGCGGCGTGCTGGCGCTGGTCTATATTCAGGCGCTTTCATCGCTGTGCTGGCGCTTTCCCGCCCCTTCTTCCTGTGAACCTGAATACCCTGAACCCCAGCGGCGTAGACGCCGTCATCGTCGATCTGGATGGCACCATGGTGGACACCATGGGCGACTTCAATGAGGCCCTCAACCGCATGCTGCGCGATCTGAGCCTGCCCGCCATTGCCGCCGATCAGGTCGAGAGCATGGTGGGCAAGGGCTCGGAGCATTTGCTGCGTTCGGTGCTAAAACACGTTCTAGCGCCCGTGGAACAAGCGCAGGCAGCTATTAAAATTGAAGCGCTGTTTCCGCAGGCCTGGGCCCGCTACCAGCACCACTACCTGGAAATCAACGGCAGCCATTCGGCCGTGTACCCCGGCGTGGTGCAGGGGCTGCAAGCCTTGCAGGGGGCGGGCCTGCCGCTGGCTTGCCTGACCAACAAGCCGCTGGCGTTCGCCCAGCCACTGCTCCAAGCCAAAGGCCTGGATGGTTTTTTTGCACGCGTGTTTGGCGGTGACAGCTTCGAGCGCAAAAAGCCCGACCCGCTGCCCCTGGTCAAGACCTGCGAAGCGCTGGGCACCTCCGCAGCGAGCACGCTGATGCTGGGCGACTCCAGCAATGACGCGCAGGCGGCACGCGCCGCCGGTTGCCCGGTGGTGCTGGTGACCTATGGCTACAACCACGGCCAGCCGGTGCGCAATGTGGACGCCGACGGGTACGTCGATTCGCTGGAAGAAGTGGGGCGGTGGCTGGCCCGCCGGTAACGCGCAGGCCGTGTCTGCTCCGCGTCAGGCAGGCTTGCCCAGCAAGGCGTCTTTCAGCTTGAAGTCAGCGGGCAGGTTGCCCAGCCAGATGCCCAAGAGGGCATTGAAAAACTCAGGCTCCTTGAAGGGCTCGCCCTGGACTTTGTCCTTCACGGTGATGACAGTGCCGGTGCCAGGAATCCAGTCGATCATGAACTGATCGCCCGCCTGCAGCTTTTTGTGGTCTGAAAAGATCTGGCTCATGCGCAGCACGCCCGGCACGATGCGCGAAAACGCGGCGCGGTCCATGTTGTCTTCCATGCCCCGGGAAAACAGCTTGCCCAGTTCCGTCGAGTCGATTTCGCGCAGCATGGTGATGCTCAGGCGCTTGGGGCCGCGCTGGCTGGCTACTTCTTGTGGGGTGGAGGCTTTTTTCTCCAGGTACAGGCCGGCGGTGTACACCTTGAACACCGCCTTGTAGCGCACACCGGCTCCGTTGAGCTGCACGGTGCTATCCCCCAGCACTTGGGTGGGTTCGTACTTCACGTCGGCCACGGTCACTGCCTGGCTCCAGGCACTGCCTGCCAGGATGAAGGCGCACACGCCCAGAGCCCATCGCTTCAAGATCGTCATCTACAGCTCCCAAAAAAAGAACGGTCGTTCGTTTCAAATTGTTGCTTCACCCCCAGGCCTGTGCAACAGGGTTTTCGATGGGGTGGGCGTTGGTTTTGTTGTGATGGGGTCATCCGCAGGCAAATTCCTCGGGAGCCTTTGCTACACTTTGGCCCATGTTCATTCATCACGTGTTCATCACAGGTTGCAGCGACCGGGGAGCCTGGCCCTGGCGTCAGCCTGCCGCTTTGAACGCCTGATGGCACCTGGGCCCCAGCCCGGCGTGCACCCGTGGCCTCTGCCCCATTCAGGCGGCAAGGCCGATTGAATGGACCGCAGCGCCCCCGTTTCACTACCCAGGGGATGCGCGCTGCGACAGCAGGGAGCTCTCCCCGTGATCACAGAACTTGAATTCAAAAGCCTGGCCAGCGAAGGCTATAACCGTATTCCGCTCATGGTTGAGGCCTTTGCGGACCTGGAAACTCCGCTCTCGCTGTACCTGAAGCTGGCGCACACCAAGGACGGCGGCAAGCACAGCTTTCTTCTGGAATCCGTGGTGGGCGGCGAGCGCTTTGGGCGCTACAGCTTCATCGGTCTGCCTGCCCGCACCCTGCTGCGGGCCAGTGGCTTCGGGGCCGATGCGCGCACCGAGGTCGTGACCGACGGCCAGGTGGTGGAAACCGCTGCGGGCAATCCGCTCGATTTCATCGCGGAGTACCAAAAGCGTTTCAAGGTGGCTTTGCGCCCCGGCCTGCCGCGTTTTTGCGGCGGCCTGGCGGGCTACTTCGGGTATGACGCGGTGCGCTACATCGAGAAGAAACTCGAAGCCACCTGCCCGCCCGACACCCTGGGCTGCCCCGACATCCTGCTGCTGCAGTGCGAAGAGCTGGCCGTTATCGACAACCTGTCGGGCAAGCTCTACCTCATCGTCTACGCCGACCCCGCCCAGCCCGAGGCCTACACCCGCGCCAAAAAGCGCCTGCGTGACCTCAAGGAGCAGCTCAAGTATTCGGTGAGCGCCCCGGTGGTCAAAGCCACCGAGAGCCACCCCGCCCAGCGCGACTTTGCCAAGGCCGATTACCTGGCCGCTGTGGAGCGGGCCAAAGAGCTGATTGCCGCCGGTGACTTCATGCAGGTGCAGGTGGGTCAGCGCATCCACAAGCGCTACACCGAGTCGCCCTTGTCGCTGTACCGTGCGCTGCGTTCGCTGAACCCATCGCCCTACATGTATTTCTACGACTTTGGCGACTTCCATGTGGTGGGCGCCAGCCCCGAGATCCTGGTGCGCCAGGAAAAGACGGAAGAAGGCACCAAGGTCACCATCCGCCCTTTGGCAGGCACCCGCCCCCGTGGCGCCACCCCAGAAAAGGACAAGGCGGCCGAGGTCGAACTCATCAACGATCCCAAGGAGCGCGCCGAGCATGTGATGCTGATCGACCTGGCGCGCAACGACATTGGCCGCATCGCCAAAACCGGCAGCGTGAAGGTGACGGAAGCCTTTGTGGTGGAGCGCTACAGCCATGTGATGCACATCGTGAGCAATGTGGAAGGCATCCTGCATGACGGCATGACCAGCATGGACGTGCTTAAGGCCACTTTCCCGGCAGGCACGCTGACCGGCGCGCCCAAGGTGCATGCCATGGAACTGATCGACCAGCTCGAACCCACCAAGCGTGGCCTGTATGGTGGCGCGTGTGGCTACCTCAGCTATGCGGGCGACATGGACGTGGCCATTGCCATCCGCACCGGCATCATCAAGAACGGCACGCTGTATGTGCAGGCCGCTGCCGGGGTGGTGGCCGATTCTGTGCCTGAGCTGGAATGGAAAGAAACCGAACACAAGGCCCGCGCACTGTTGCGTGCGGCCGAGCTGGTGGAGGAGGGCCTCGAATGACCCGCGCAATCGACAAAGTCAAACCCTGCAGCACGATGCTGGAGGTGCGCCGCGAAGTAAACGCGCTGGATGACGTGCTGGTGCCCCTGCTGGTGGAGCGCGTGGGCTACATGACCCAGGCCGCCCGCATCAAGCAAGACCCCGCCCAGGTGCGTGACGAAGCCCGCATCCAGGCCATTGTGGACCGCGTGCGTGAGCAGACCCTGACCGAAGGCGGCGACGCCGATGTGATGGAAGCCATCTACCGCAGCCTCATGGAAGCCTGCATTGCTTATGAACACCGCGAGTTCGCCCGCCTGCGCGAGCCCGCCACTGCCGGGAGCGCCGCATGAAACTCTTGATGGTCGATAACTACGACAGCTTCACCTACAACATCGTCCAGTACTTTGGTGAACTGGGCGCCGAGGTGGAAGTGTTCCGCAACGACGAGATCACCGTGGCCGAGATCGAAGCGCGCCTGAATGCTGGCAAGCTGGATCGTCTGGTCATTTCGCCCGGCCCCTGCTCACCGGCCGAGGCTGGCATCTCGGTGGCTGCGATCAAGCACTTTGCGGGCAAGCTGCCCATCCTGGGTGTGTGCTTGGGCCACCAGAGCATTGGCGCAGCGTTTGGCGGCAACATCATCCGCGCGCAAGAGCTGATGCATGGCAAAACCAGCGTCATCACCACCACGCAAAAGGGCGTGTTTGCTGGGTTGCCTGAAAAGTTCACGGTCAACCGTTACCACTCGCTGGCCATCGAGCGCGCCACCTGCCCCGAGGTGCTGGAAGTGACGGCGTGGACGGACGACGGCGAAATCATGGGGGTGCGCCACCGGGCGCTGCCCATTGAAGGCGTGCAGTTCCACCCTGAAAGCATCTTGACCGAGCACGGCCACGCCATGCTCAAGAACTTTTTGGAGCAGCGGGCCTGAGTGCCGCTACCGTTTCGGTCACCACCCCACACCCAGCAGGTACCCCATGCCCATCACCCCCCAGGAAGCGCTGCAGCGCACGATTGAACACCGCGAAATCTTCCACGACGAGATGCTGCACCTGATGCGGCTCATCATGAACGGCGAGCTCTCGCCCGTGATGACCGCCGCCATCATCACCGGCCTGCGCGTGAAGAAGGAAACCATTGGCGAGATCACCGCCGCCGCGCAGGTCATGCGCGAGTTCAGCACCAAGGTGCACGTTCAGGACACGACCCACATGGTGGACATCGTGGGCACGGGTGGTGACGGTGCCAACACCTTCAACATCTCCACCTGTTCCATGTTTGTGGCTGCGGCGGCGGGAGCCAAGGTCAGCAAGCACGGTGGGCGCAGTGTTTCCAGCAAGAGTGGCAGCGCGGATGTGATGGACGCTCTGGGCATCCACATCAACCTGCAGCCAGATCAGATCGCCCAGTGCATTGCCGACGTGGGTATTGGCTTCATGTTTGCGCCCAACCACCACCCCGCCATGAAAAACGTGGCGCCGGTGCGCAAGGAGCTGGGCGTGCGCACGCTGTTCAACATCCTGGGCCCGCTGACCAACCCGGCTGGCGCTCCCAACATTCTGATGGGTGTGTTCCACCCCGACCTCGTCGGTATCCAGGTGCGCGCCCTGCAGCGCCTGGGCGCCGAACACGCGCTGGTCGTGTACGGCCGCGATGGTATGGACGAAGTGAGCCTGGGCGCCGCTACGCTGGTGGGCGAGCTGAAGAATGGCCAGATCACCGAATACGAAATCCACCCCGAAGACTTTGGCCTGCCCATGGTGAGCAACCGGGCGCTGAAAGTGGAAACGCCCGAGCAGTCGCGCCAGATGCTGCTGGATGTACTCAGTGGTGCGACGGGCGCTGCGCACGACATCGTTTGTCTGAACGCAGGTGCGGCGCTGTATGCGGCCAATGTGGCGGCGTCCATCCAGGACGGCATCGCCAAGGCACGAGCAGCCATCGCCAGCGGCGCCGCCAAGGCCAAGCTGGAGGCACTGGTGGTGCGCACCCACGCGCTGGCGGCCTGAGGCAGCCATGTGGAGCGACCCTGGACTCTGGATCGCCCTGGGCGTATCAGCGCTGTTCATCGTGGTGGGCGTGGTGATGCACCGCGTGTTCACCAACATACTGAAACAGGGCTCTGAGGAGCCCGACAAGAAGGCTGCAAACCATGAGTGACATCCTCAACAAAATCGTCGCCGTCAAGCACGAAGAAGTGGCCGCTGCCAAACAGCGTCTGCCGCTGCCCTCCATGCGCGCCGATGCCGAGAGCCGTGTGCTCACCCGCGACTTTGAAGGCGCGCTCCGCGCCAAGATCGCCAAGGGCCAGGCGGCGGTGATTGCCGAGGTCAAGAAGGCCAGCCCCAGCAAGGGCGTGCTGCGCGCCAACTTCGAGCCTGCCGACATTGCCCAGAGCTACATGGAAGGTGACGGCAAGGTGAGTGCGGCTTGCCTGTCGGTGCTGACCGACCGCCAGTTCTTCCAGGGCCAGCCCGACTACCTGAAGCAGGCCCGCGCCAGCACCTTGCTGCCCGTGCTGCGCAAGGATTTCATGGTGGATGCGTACCAGATCTATGAATCCCGTGCCATGGGCGCCGATGCCATCTTGCTGATCGCCGCGTGCCTGGATGATGCGCAGATGGCCGACTTTGAAGCCATCGCCCGCAGCCTGGACATGGCGGTGCTGGTAGAAGTGCACGACCGCCCCGAGCTGGAGCGCGCCCTCAAGCTCAAGACCCCGCTGGTGGGCATCAACAACCGCAACCTGCGGACGTTCGAGGTCACGCTCGATACGACCTTGGGCATGCTCAAGGACGTGCCCGCCGACCGCCTGCTGGTGACCGAATCCGGCATCCTCAAGCCCGCCGATGTGAAGACCATGCGCGACGCAGGTGTGCACGCCTTCCTGGTGGGCGAAGCCTTCATGCGGGCCGACGACCCAGGGCTGGCGCTCGCCAAGCTGTTCGCCTGAAGGTTTCGCGCACGGGGCTTAACCGCTACGCCTTCCCGCGTAGCGCGGGGAGGCAATCGGTACGGTGCCGTGCTGACAGCCGCTTTTGCCTACTGCGGGTCCTCTAAATTCAGGCTTGCATTCCTGCGTCCTGGCCGCCGTGCAACACACTGCCATCTACATCCAGCACAGTGACCTGGATCGGGATGCCTTGCCCCACGCTCTGCGTCACAGTGCAATAGGTCTCAAAACTGTTCAGCACCCGCTCCAGGTGCTCCAGCTGGCCACTGGCTACGCCCAGTTGCAGTGTGGCCCGCATGCCGAGGACGCGCAGGCGGTTCTCAGCGTTGCGGCCTACATCCGCCGTGACGTTGCAGCGCAATGGGTCGGGGCTTTGCTTGAACTTGCGCAGCGCAAACAGCAGCGAATCGCTCAGGCAGTTGCCTACCGCGGCGCACAGCAGCTGCATGGGCGAGGGGCCCGCCGATTGGCCCAGCGGTGGGGGCTCGTCGCCCAGCAGGCTGGGCACGGGGGCACCGAAGTCGATCTGGAACTGGTAGTCGCGCTGCTGGGTCAGCGTCACGGTGATGGGACCGTTGCTCATGGAGACTCCTTGAAGGGGGTAGAACGCATCACAGCGCGTTCAGCGGGATCTTGAGGTAGCTGACGCCATTGGCCTCGGGCGGTGGCAGCTCGCCCGCGCGGATGTTGACCTGCACCGAGGGCAGGATCAGCACCGGCATGGCCAGGCCTGCATCGCGCTTTGTGCGCATGGCCACAAACTCTGCTTCGCTCACGCCATCGTGCACATGGATGTTGCGCGCGCGCTGGTCTGCCACGGTGCATTCCCATTGGGCTTCCCGGCCTTCGGGTGGGTAGTCGTGGCACATGAACAGACGTGTCTCGGGTGGCAGGCTCAGCAATTTGCGAACCGACTGGTACAGCGTGTGGGCGTTGCCGCCGGGGAAGTCGCAGCGCGCAGTGCCTACATCGGGCATGAAGAGCGTATCGCCCACGAACACCGCATCACCCACCTGGTAGGCCATGCAGGCCGGGGTGTGGCCAGGCACCGACAGCGCCTGCGCCTGCAGGGCGCCAATCGCAAAGGTGTCGCCGTCTTCAAACAGGCGGTCGAACTGGCTGCCGTTGGTAGCGAACTCAGGCTCCAGATGGAAGATGCCCTTGAACACGTTCTGCACCTGGGTGATCTTGCCGCCGATGGCAATCTTGCCGCCCAGGTGCTTGCGCAGATAGGGCGCCGCCGAGAGGTGATCGGCATGGGCATGGGTTTCCAGAATCCAGTCCACCGTCAGGTTCTGCTCGCGCACGAAAGCGATCAGCTGATCGGCTGAATCCGTGCGGGTGCGGCCGGACTTGGGGTCGTAGTCCAGTACCGAATCCACCAGCGCGCAATGGCCGCCAGGCGCATCGAACACCACATAGGACACGGTCCAGGTGGCCGGGTCAAAGAAGGCTTTCACTTGGGCTTGCATGGCAGCTCCCTACGTTTTAGAAAAAAACAGAATGTGTTTAAATAATATATTAAATCATATACAATTTCCAGCCATGCGAACGCAACGATGCTGTCTTGGACATTCGGGCAGTGATCGCGGAACTGTTCAAGCCATTTTGTGAAATCAAGGAGTACAGAGACATGACGATTGACTGGAACCACTTCACCCCCTGGATGTCGCTGGCCGGCGGCATCGTGCTGGGCCTGGCCTCGGCCCTGTTCATCCTGTTCAACGGGCGGGTGCTGGGCATCAGCGGCATTGTGGGCGGGCTGCTGCGGCCCAAGACGCGCGACATCGTCTGGCGCCTGTCTTTCCTGCTGGGCATGCTGGTGGCGCCCAGCCTGTATGTGGCCTTCATCGGCCCGATGGTCGCGACCATCGACGCCAGCTGGGCCATGGTGATCGTTGCGGGCTTGCTGGTGGGCATTGGCACCCGCTACGGCTCGGGCTGCACCAGCGGCCATGGCGTGTGCGGCCTCTCGCGCAGGTCGCCCCGCTCGCTGGTGGCCACGCTGTCGTTCATGGCGGCGGGTTTCATCACTGTCTTTTTGCTGCGCCACGTCTTCGCGTAAGCCGCCCGTTTTCAAGCTGAGGAGTACACCATGGCACACCGTTTGATGGAGTTTGTTGTTGGCCTGTTGTTTGGCATCGGCCTCATCGTGGCTGGCATGACCGATCCGGCCAAAGTCCAGGGCTTTCTGGATCTGGCCGGGAATTGGGACCCGTCCCTCGCCTTTGTGATGGGCGGGGCCATCCTGGTCGGCATTGGCGCCTTTTTTGTGGCCCGCAAGCGCACCACCGCTTTTTTGGGTGGTGCCATGCAGTTGCCTACGGCACGCCACATCGACAAGCGCCTGGTCATTGGCAGCCTGATGTTTGGCGCAGGCTGGGGTGTGGCCGGGTTCTGCCCTGGGCCCGCCATCGTTTCGGCGGGTGCTGGCCAGCCCAAGGCCATTGTGTTCGTCATTGCGATGGTGGCTGGCATGGCCATTTTTGAATGGCTGGAATCGCGCCGCTCCATGAAAGCCTGAGCTTGATGCACCGCGTTGAGCTGTAACGGCAAGGAAGGCCCGCCATGAACCCCATTCCCGATTGGCTGCGCAACTACCGGGCCTCCTGGCTGGCCGGGGATGCGGTGGCGGGCCTCATCGTCACGGTGATGCTGATCCCGCAAAGCCTGGCCTATGCGCTGCTGGCGGGGCTGCCGGCTGAGGTGGGCTTGTACGCCAGCCTGCTGCCCATCGTGGCTTATGCGCTGCTGGGCTCCAGCATGACGCTGGCTGTGGGGCCCGTGGCCGTGGCTTCGCTGATGACAGCGAGCGCCTTGCAGCCGCTGGCTGCGGCAGGCTCGGTGCAGTATGTGCAGTTGGCCGTGCTGCTGTCGCTGCTCTCCGGGGTGATGTTGCTGGCCTTTGGCCTGTTGCGTCTGGGTTTTCTGGCGCATTTCTTGAGCCACCCGGTCATCAGCGGCTTCATCACCGGCTCTGCGGTACTGATTGCCGTGGGCCAGCTCAAGCACCTGCTGGGCGTGAAGGTGCAGGGCGAGAACGTCTTCCAGACCCTCTCCAGCCTGGCCCACGCCTTGCCCCAAACCAAGCCCGCCGTGCTGGCGCTGGGGGGCGCCAGCGTGCTGTTCCTGTGGTTCGCCCGCAAATATCTGGCCAAGTTGCTGGTGCGCACAGGTTTGCCCGCCAAAGCGGCCGACATGGCTGCCAAACTGGCGCCGATGCTGGTGGTGATTGTTTCCACGGCCATCGTCAGCTGGTGGGGGCTGGACCGCAGCCACGGCGTTCCCGTGGTGGGCACCGTGCCGCAGGGCTTGCCCGCGCTCGGCCTGCCCGCCTGGGATTGGGGCTCTGTGCAGGCGCTGTGGCTGCCTGCGCTGCTGATTTCACTGGTGGGCTTTGTCGAGAGCGTGTCGGTGGCACAGTCGCTGGCGCTCAAGCGGCAGCAGCGCATTGAACCCAACCGCGAACTGCTGGGCCTGGGCGCGGCCAATCTTGCCAGCGCCATGTCGGGCGGTTTCCCGGTCACCGGTGGGTTTGCCCGCTCGGTCGTCAATTTTGCTGCCGGTGCCAACACACCGCTGGCGGGTGTCATCTCCGCCGCGCTGATGGCGCTGGTGGTGGCTTTCTTCACCGGCTGGTTCCATGCACTGCCCCAAGCCGTGCTGGCGGCCACCATCATCGTGGCGGTGACTGGCCTCATCGATTGGGACACCTTGCGCGAGGCCTGGCACTACGACAAGGCCGATGCGCTGTCGCTGATCGCCACCGCGTTGGGTGTGATGGCGCTGGGTGTGGAGGCAGGCATTCTGCTGGGGGTGGCGTTGTCGCTGGGCACCCTGGTGTGGCGCAGCAGCCACCCGCACATGGCCGTGGTGGGCCGGGTGCCGGGTACCGAGCACTTCCGCAACGTGGACCGGCACCAGGTCGTCACCGAGCCCGGCTTGGTGGCGGTGCGGGTGGACGAAAGCCTGTATTTCGCCAACGCCAGCGTGCTGCAAGACCGCATCGAAGCGCTGGTCCAGGCCAACCCCGCCGCGCGCCATGCGCTGCTGGTGTGCTCCGCCGTCAACCAGATCGACGCCACCGCCCTCGGGGTGCTGGGCGATCTGGAACGCAGCCTGCGCGAGCGCGGCATTCGCTTTTTGCTGGCCGAGGTCAAGGGCCCGGTGATGGACCGGCTCCAAGACACCGACTTCGGTCGGCGCATGCAGGGCCAGGTGTTCCTGAGCACGCACGAGGCCTTTGCCGATGTGGCGCAGAAACACCAAGCGGGCTAAATTTTTAGATGAAATAGGGCTCTAGCGCTTGATAGGTAAGCGCGAGCTGCTATCAAAATAATAGCTATTAATGACTGCCAGCTGCAGCAGGCGTGAGGGTCGTTTCGGCCGATACTCTAGCCCCGCGCACAACCCCGCTGCTTTGCCATGACCGATTTGCTTGCCCCTGCCAACGAAGTCCCCACCCAGCTCACCTCTGCCACCCCCTCCGATTGGCCTGTGGCTCCCGGCTGGCAGCCGCTGGTGGATGAGTTTTTTGGTGGACCGGTGGGCCAAAAACTGCTGGCTTTCCTGCAAAGCCGCATGGACGCAGGCGCCAGCATCTTCCCACCCCGCCCGCTGCGCGCCTTGGAGCTGACGCCGCCCGATGCCGTGCGCGTGGTCATCCTGGGGCAAGACCCCTATCACGGGCGCGGGCAGGCCGAAGGGCTGGCCTTTTCGGTAGCGCCTGGCGTGCGCCTACCGCCCTCGCTGCAAAACATCTTCAAGGAAATGCAGCGCGACCTGGGCGTGCCGTTTCCTCCCTTTCCCCACCCCGGCGGCAGCCTGGTGAAGTGGGCGCAAAACGGGGTGCTGCTGCTCAACACCTGCCTCACGGTGGAAGAGGGCCAGGCCGCCAGCCACGCTGGCAAGGGCTGGGAGCTGCTGACCGACGCTGTCATCCGCCATGTGGCCGAAGGCGAGCGCCCGGTGGTCTTCATGCTGTGGGGCTCGCACGCACAGTCCAAACGCGCCTTCATCCCGCAGGACCGGGGGCATCTCGTGCTCACCTCCAACCACCCCTCGCCTCTGTCGGCCCTGCGGCCACCCGTGCCCTTCATTGGCAATGGCCATTTCGGCCAGGCGCGGGCGTTCCGGGAGCGGAACCAGGGCTGAGGCGCTGCCCCACGCCTTCACCGCGTTGGAGGGGGGGCTTATTCCTCGGCCTTGGGTGCCAAGGGCGCCGCAGGCGACTCGCAGCCCGCAGCCTGCCCCAGCCCCTTGAGGTAGCTGCGCCGGATGGTGCCTGCAGTGATGGAGGCTTCCACCTCGCGGCTGTACTTCTCGGCGCCCGTCAGCTTGCGCACCCAGCTGCGCATGGGCACCACGTCTTCTGCCGCGCCTCTCACGGCGCCGATGGCCCCCTTCTTCGCCGCGCCCGCACCCCGCTCAATCAGACTGGGGTTGGTTGAGGTGGACGGGGTGTCCAGATCGGCTCCCAGCACCGCATCCAGTGACCGCACCTGCTCGGCCAGCGCTTGGCAGCTGCGGTCGGTCGGCAGGGCGTAAGGGGCTTGGCGGGCTGCGGCCAGCTGCGGCGGAATGTCTGCCTTCACCAGATTCAGGTCTGACAGCGGAGACGTGATGGCACGGCCCACCTCCGATGCTGTATCGGAAGACTGTGGCGCCGCATGCGCTGTGCCCGCGGCCGCCTTGGTGTTCTTGTCAGTCGGGTTGGCGGCACAGCCCCCGAGCAGCAGAACACAGGAAAGCGCCACGGGGTGGAGGGAGAGGGTTTTTCTCATGAGGGAAGGTCTTGCAACGCGTGCCAGCTCCAATGTGTGCTGGTCAGTCGCGGCGAGTGTAGGCCCGGTATGTTGTGCCTTGCCCCTCTTGATGACATCCAATCGTAAACACGTGTGACGATTTGCTCGGCGTGGCGGTGCCAGGTCGTTGGATCAGTTCGCGGCCTTGGCGCGTTCCAGCAGCATCGCATCCCCATAGCTGAAAAAGCGGTAGCGCTGGGCAATGGCGTGGCGGTACAGGCCCATGATGTGGGCGTAGCCGGCAAAAGCGCTCACCAGCATCATCAAGGTGCTTTTGGGTAGGTGGAAGTTGGTGATCAGCACATCCACCACCTTGAAACTGAACCCTGGGGTGATGAAGATGTTGGTGTCACCCGTGGTTTTGCCGCTTTGGGCCCACGATTCCAGGGTGCGCACGGTGGTGGTGCCCACTGCCACCACGCGGCCGCCGCGTTGGCGGCAGCGTTCCAGGGCGGCCAGGGTGGCCAGGGGCACTTCGTACCACTCGCTGTGCATCTGGTGTTCGGCCAGGTTTTCTGTTTTGACCGGTTGGAAGGTGCCTGCGCCCACGTGCAGGGTGACGCTGGCGCGCTCAATGCCGCGCGACTGCAGCTCGGCCAGCACGCCTTCGTCAAAGTGCAGCGCAGCAGTGGGCGCAGCGACAGCGCCGGGGTTGCGGGCGAACACGGTTTGGTAGCGCTGGCTGTCTTCTGCCTCGTCAGGGTCGTGGTCGGTGTTTTGCTGGCGTTCGATGTAGGGCGGCAGCGGCAGGTGGCCGTGGCGGTCCATCAACTCCCACGGCGTCTCGCCTGCGGGGCCTTGCAAGGCAAATCGGAACAGCGGGCCGTCTTCGGTGGGCCAGCGGCCCAGCAGCTTGGCATCAAAGCCGCCCGCGTGGCGGCCGCCAGCCATGTGCACGGTGCTGCCGGGCAGGGGCTTTTTGCTGACCTTCATGTGGGCTACCACTTCATACCCTGCGCTTCCAGCTTCGGCTGGCAGGACGCGCTCGATCAGCAATTCCAGCTTGCCGCCACTGGCCTTCTCGCCAAAGATGCGGGCCTTGACGACGCGGGTGTCGTTGAAGACGAGCAGGTCGCCTTCGCGCAGCAGGCCGGGCAGTTCCCGAAAGATGCGGTCTGCGGGCGCCATGGCGCGGCCGTCGAGCAGGCGCGATGCGCTGCGCTCGGGGGCAGGGTGCTGTGCGATGAGTTCGGGGGGCAGCGAGAAGTCGAAGTCGCTGAGGGTGTAGGCGTGTGGTGCCAGGGGGGCGCCAGGGGCGGAGAGCGAAAGATCGGTCATGAGCTTGAGGGCCGAACGGGCCCGTGCCAAGAAAAAAGGGCGCTATTGTCCCACGCCCCGATGCGCTCGGTGTGGCTGCTCAGCGGGCCACAGTGATTGCCTGCGGCACGGGCACCTGGGCGTGCAGGCGGTGGATGTCTGCTGCCTGGGCCAGGGCCGTGCCGGGCGACAGCAAAGCGGCGGCTCCAGCGGCCACGCCCCAGCGCAGGGCCTCGGGCGGTGTGTCGCCATGTTCCAGTGCCCAGACCAAGGCAGCCAAAAAGCAATCGCCCGCCCCCGTGGTGCCGGTGGTGGCCGGCACCTCAAGCGCTGGCGCGTGCCATACGCCGTGGCGGTGGGCCAGCACGGCCCCTTGCTCCCCCATGGAAACAGCCACCGTGCTGGCAGCGCCTTGCTGCACCAGGGTGAAGGCGGCTTCACCGCATTCCGGCACGGTGTTCAGCGGCTGTTGCAGCAAGTCGCGCAACTCGCGCAGGCTGGGCTTGACGAGCGCCACTCCCACGTCCAGCGCTGCCGCCAGCGCGGCGCCCGAGGTGTCGAGTGCAAACGGTGTTCCTTGCTGTTGGGCTGCGCGGGCCAGTTGTGCATAAAAGTCGTGCGGCATTCCGGGTGGCAGGCTGCCGCTGGCGATGATCCACCGGGCGGGTTGTGAACCCGGCTCTGCCGTTGGCAGCAGGGCCTCTAGCAGGGCTTGAGATTGCGTGGGATCCACCGTGGGGCCTGGCAGCACGAACCGAAACTCCTGGCCTGTGCCGGTTTCCAGCACCGACATGTTTTCACGCGTATCACCAGCGATGGGGTGCATGCGGCACGGCACCCGTTCTTGCTGAAGCAGCGTTTGCAATTGCGCGCCTGCGGGGCCGCCCACCAGGGCCCGCGCCTCTACTGCAGCGCCCAGGCGGTGCAGCACCCGGGCCACATTGATGCCGCCCCCGCCGGGGTAGCGCTGCACCGTGCCACACCGCAGCTTGTGGGTGGGCAGCACCTGCTCGGTGCTGGTGGCAATGTCCAGTGCGGGGTTGGGGGTGAGGGTCAGAAAAGAGGTCATGGAGCGGCGCTGGAGGGGCGTCAAATGACTGGCCTTCGGCGGTGCAGCGGCGTGCCGAAGACGCTGGGGTCGGGGCTACCCGTGGGGGTTACCAGGGGCGCTCTGGCAGGCCCGACCACAACTCGTTGAGGTCTGGAAACCGCCATTTGTCAGGGTCTTCGCGGGCGACGATTTTTTCGTTGCAACCCGGTTCGGCCAGGTTCACCACTTCAGGGGGGATGCGCAGGTCTGACTTGGTGGAGAAGAACACCTTCACGCGCGGCGAGGTGAGGGACTTTTCGCCTTGCTCTGTCACCACGCCAATGCGGCCGGATGACAGCCGCACGAGCGAACCCACCGGGTAGATGCCGATGCTTTTGACGAAGGCCTGGAACAGGCGCGGGTCGAAGTGCCCCTTGGTCCACTCGGCCATGCGGCGAATGGATTCGGAAGGATCCCAGCCGCGCTTGTAAGGGCGGTCAGACGTGATGGCGTCGTACACGTCGCAGATCGCCGTCATGCGCGCGATCAGCGAGATCTGGTCGCCCTGCAGCTTGTCGGGGTAGCCTGTGCCGTCCATTTTTTCGTGGTGGTGCAGGCAGGCGTCAAGCACCGAGTCTTCAACATTGCCACCCTCCTTGAGCAGGTTGTAGCCCTCGACCGGGTGGCTTTTGACGACTGCGAACTCGCTGTCCGTGAGCTTGCCTGGCTTGTTCAGAACGGGCAGCGGGATGGCGGCCTTGCCCAGGTCATGCAGCAGGCCGGCCATGCCGGCGCTGCGGGTGTGTTCTTCGCTCAGGCCAATCTGTTTGGCCAAGGCCACCATCATGGCGCACACGGCCACGGAATGCATATAGGTGTAGTCGTCTGCAGTTTTCAGGCGGGCCAGGCTGATGAGTGCGCCGGGGTTGCGTCTGACGGAGTCCGAAATCTCTTCCACCAGGCTTTGCGCGTTGGCAGCGTCCACCGCCTTGCCCATGCGCGCCTCGTTGAACATCGAAACGACGGCGCGTTTGGCTTCGCTGCAAATGGAGGCCGCCAGTTGGATTTCATCTTGCATCGACGTGGGTCCGCGGCCCCGACGCGGCAGCACAGGGCGGGGCGGCTCTTCGATGACGATGGCTGGCATGTCTTCCAGCTGGGCAAACTCTGAATCGATCTGAAGATCTGCTTCTTCGCGCGAGACGGAGCTCACCCCCGCCGCCACATCCAGCCCCTTGGAGGTGTCGATCCACACCTCATCGATCGCGGTGGCCTGGATGCGCTCCAGATCCTTGGGGTCCTTCAGGACGAACTTTGCACGCCAGAACGGGTGCTCCATCCACGAGCCGCAGAATTCGTGCAGGTACATGCCCAGGATGAGATTTTTGGTACTGATTCGCTTGAGCATGACAACTATCCAGAACGCAAACTAACGCAATCACAGGGGCCGGGGCTTTATCCATGTTAGCCTTTTCGCCCCGCTTCTCCCCCTCCATTGTCCTCCCACTTTGAAGAAAATGCCCGCAGTTTCGAGGCCCGCCGCCCCGGCCGCCCCCAGTGCTGCCCAAAAAGCCTTGCAAAAGATGGGGCTGCGCCGCGATATCGACCTGGCTTTGCACCTGCCGCTGCGCTACGAGGACGAAACCCGCATCACCCCCCTGGCCAGCGCCCGCGACGGGCAGACGGTGCAGATCGAGGCCACCGTGACGGCCTGCGAGGTGCAGCTGCGCCCGCGCCGCCAGCTGCTGGTGCAGGTGGAAGACGCCACAGGCAGTTGCGAGCTGCGGTTTTTCAGCTTCTACCCCTCGCACCAGAAGACCATGGCGGTGGGCAACCGCCTGCGCATTCGGGGCGAGGTGAAGGGGGGCTTTTGGGGGCGGCAGATGCTGCACCCGGCGTTCCGGCTGGCGGGGGGCGAATTACCCACAGCCCTCACGCCCGTTTACCCCACCACCGCCGGGCTGCCTCAGCCCTACCTGCGGCGCGCCGTGGTCAGCGCCCTGGGGCGGGTGGATTTGTCTGGCACGCTGCCACCAGGGGTGGAGCCTCCTTATGCCATGTATCAAGGCCAAAATGGCCTCCAGCGCTTGTGGGGATTGCGCGAGGCGCTCACTTTTTTGCACCACCCCACACCGGATGTGGCCCTGTCCACCCTGGAAGACCACACCCACCCCGCCTGGCAGCGCCTGAAGGCCGAGGAGCTGCTGGCGCAGCAACTCTCGCAATACCAGTCCCGCCGTGAACGCGACCGGCTGCGCGCCCCGGTGCTACGCCCCCAGCCCGTGCAAGATGGTGCGCTGCCCTTGCACGAACAGCTCATGGCCGTGCTGCCGTTTGACCTCACGGCCGCCCAGCGCCGCGTGGGGGAAGAAATCGCCGCCGACCTGGCCCGCCGCGTGCCCATGCACCGGTTGTTGCAGGGTGATGTGGGCTCGGGCAAAACCATCGTCTCGGCCCTGGCGGCTTGCCTGGCCATGGATGCGGGCTGGCAATGCGCGCTGATGGCGCCTACCGAAATCCTGGCCGAGCAGCACTTTGCCAAAATGATCGGCTGGCTGGAGCCGCTGCTGGCCGAACGCGGCCGCAAGGTGGCCTGGCTGGTGGGTGGGCAGAAAAAGAAGGACCGCACCGCCATGCTGGAGATGGTGGCCAGCGGCGAGGCCGCGCTGGTCGTGGGCACCCACGCCGTGATTCAGGAGCAGGTTCAGTTCAAAAACCTGGCGCTGGCCATCATCGACGAGCAGCACCGCTTCGGCGTGGCCCAGCGGCTGGCGCTGCGGCAAAAATTAGCAGCGCACGGCATGGAGCCGCACATGCTGATGATGAGCGCCACACCCATCCCGCGCACGCTCGCCATGAGCTATTACGCCGACCTGGATGTGTCCGTCATCGACGAACTGCCCCCCGGCCGCACCCCCATCGTCACCAAGCTCATCGCCGACAGCCGAAAGGACGAGGTGATCGAGCGCATTGGCGCGCAGGTGGAAGCCGGGCGACAGGTGTACTGGGTATGCCCGTTGATCGAAGAGAGCGAGGCGCTGGACCTCTCCAACGCCACCGCCACCCACGCCGATTTGAGCGAGGCCCTGCCCGGCGTGATGGTGGGCTTGCTGCACTCGCGCATGCCCACGGCAGAGAAGAAGGCCGTGATGCAGCTTTTTTCCAGCGGCCAGATGGGCGTGCTGGTCAGCACCACCGTGATCGAAGTGGGGGTGGACGTGCCCAATGCCTCACTCATGGTCATCGAACACGCCGAGCGCTTTGGCCTGAGCCAGCTGCACCAGCTGCGCGGGCGGGTAGGGCGCGGCGCGGCGGCGTCGGCCTGCGTGCTGCTGTATTCCACCAACGACAGCGGCCGCGTGGGCGAAACCGCCAAGGAACGCCTGCGTGCCATGGCCGAGACCAATGACGGCTTCGAGATTGCGCGGCGTGACCTGGAAATTCGCGGCCCCGGCGAGTTCCTGGGCGCACGCCAGTCCGGCGACGCGCTGCTGCGTTTTGCCGACCTGGCGACCGATACGCACCTGCTCGAATGGGCGCGGGAGCTGGCCCCCCAGATGCTTGATCGCTACCCCGAATTGGCTGCCAAACACGTGGCGCGCTGGTTGGGGGGAAAATCGGACTATCTCAAAGCATGAGACGCCGCCCAGCCCCACGCTGACGCGGCCCGCAGGAACACACCATGACCCTCACCGAACTCAAGTACATCGTGGCCGTGGCGCGCGAAAAGCACTTTGGCCACGCGGCCGATGCCTGCTATGTCTCGCAGCCCACGCTCTCGGTGGCCATCAAGAAGCTGGAAGAAGAGCTGGATGTGAAGCTCTTTGAACGCAGCGCTGGCGAGGTCACGGTGACTCCGCTGGGTGAGGAAATCGTGCGCCAGGCCCAAAGCGTGCTGGAGCAGGCCGCCGCCATCAAGGAAATCGCCAAGCGCGGCAAAGACCCGCTGGCCGGGCCGCTGACGCTGGGCGTGATCTACACCATCGGCCCCTACCTGCTGCCCGAACTGGTGCGCAATTCCATCACGCGCACGCCGCAAATGCCGCTGATGCTGCAGGAGAACTTCACCGTCAAGCTGCTGGAGATGCTGCGCACCGGCGAGATCGACTGCGCCATCCTGGCTGAGCCCTTCCCCGATACCGGGCTGGCCATAGCCCCGCTGTACGACGAGCCCTTCATGGCCGCCGTGCCCAGTACCCATGCACTGGCCTCGCGCAAGTCCATCACTGCGGCCGAGCTGAAGAGCGAAACCATGCTGCTGCTGGGCGCAGGCCACTGTTTTCGCGACCATGTGCTGGAGGTGTGCCCCGAGTTCGCGCGTTTTGCCAGCAACGCCGAGGGCATCCGCAAGTCGTTCGAGGGCTCGTCCCTGGAGACCATCAAGCACATGGTGGCCGCAGGCATGGGCGTGACGCTGGTGCCGCGCCTTTCCGTGCCGCGCGACGCCCTGCACACGGCGGCGCGCCGCCGCAAAAGCGACGAGAGCTACATCCGCTACCTGCCCATCGAAGAAAAAGACGGCAGCCCGCCGCCCATGCGCCGGGTGGTGCTGGCCTGGCGGCGCAGCTTCACGCGGTATGAGGCCATTGCTGCGTTGCGCAACGCCATCTACGCCTGTGAATTGCCGGGTGTGACGCGCCTGTCCTGAGCGCGGGCTGCCCAAGCGGTGGCCCTGCTGCAGCGGCAGGGCAAACGAAATATTTTGTTACTCGCACCCTGTCGTTGGGCGGGGCTACACTCGCGCCGCGCTGGCAAAGCATGCCTGGCGTTTGCAATGTTTTTGCATTTCTTCCCCCTCCCGTCCCTGCCGTCGCCGTTCACATGGCGGCGGCAAGTCCGTGACTGCTCCAAAAGAAAGGTTCCCATGAAGAAGCTTTGGCTTTCCGCCACGTTGGTGGCGGCCCTGTCGGCCTGCACTTCCATGCCACCCGCCGCATCCCAGGCCGGCGGCCCCATCAAGAAGCCCGAAATGGACCGCATCGCTGCGGCACCTGCCGCCATGTCTGCCGCGGCCGCATCGGGCAGCTTCAGCCAGTTCCTGGCGCTGTCGGCCCAAATGCAGCCCGAACTGGCGCCCGCCGTCGCGGCGTACGAGCGCAAGGCCACGCTGCAGGGCAATGACCTCGTCAACATCAGCCGCTTGCTGGGCCTGTACAACCGCCTGAAGAACCAGGCCGCCGTGATCGACGCTACCGCGCGCATGGTGGCCATCCCCACGGTGCGCTCCGACAAGGTGCCACCGCACGAAGACAAGCACATCATTGCGTTTGGCGCGCTGGTGGAAGGCATGGCCAAGGAGTTTGGTCTGCAATACCGCAATGTGGACAACCGCGTGTTTGAGGTGAAGCTGCCCGGCAGCGGCCCCGAAGAGTTCGGCATCCTGACCCATGCCGACGTGGTGCCCGTGGTGGCCGACGAATGGGTGCTGGACGACGGCACCAAGCTCGATCCTTTCAAGCTGACCCGCGTGGGCGGGAACCTGTACGGCCGGGGCTCCATCGACGACAAGGGCTCCATCGCCACCGTGCTGTACGCCATGAAGGCGGTGAAGGAAAGCGGTCTGCCGCTGGCCCGCACCATCCGCCTGATGATCGAAACCACCGAAGAAACCGGTGGTGACGCGATGAAGTACTACCGTGCCAAGACCACGCTGCCTGAGTACAACATCGTGCTCGACAGCAAGTACCCCGCCGTGGTGGCCGAGAAGGGCTCTGGCGCGCTGCGCACCACCTTCGCCCTGGGCGCCGCTGCTGGCAGCCAGCCCGCCATCGTGGCCATGGCTGGCGCCGCATCGGCCAATGCGGTGCCCCAAACGGCCACCGCCCGCCTGCGTGGAGGCAACGCTGAGGCCACCGCCCGCCAGCTCAGCGCTGCCAAGGACGCCTTTGTTGGCAAATACACCGGCCAGGGCGGTAAGTTCAGCATCGACGTGACGCGTGACGGCGCAGATGTGTTGGTCAAGGTCACGGGTGTCTCGGCCCACGGCTCGCGCCCCGAAGAAGGCGTGAACCCGCTGCCGCGTCTGGCGCTGTTCCTGCAGCAGTCGGGCGTAACGGTGGCCGCCAATGGCTATGCCCAGGCCGTGCGCTACATCGCTGATCTGTATGGCGTGGACTACCTGGGCCGCACCATGGGCCTGGCTTACAGCGACGACTTCATGGGCCCGCTGACCATGTCGCCCAACCTGATCCGTGAGAAAGACGGCAAGGTCGATGTGCTGGTGAACGTGCGCATGCCCCGTGGCAACACGCCCGAGGCTCTGGCCAAGGCCACCACCGAACGCATCAAAGCCTGGGGAGCCCAGGCCGGTGTGGCGGTGGAGATGGACCACAACCAAGGCAACTGGATGGCGCGCGACCCCAAGGGCGCCTGGCTGGCCACGCTGCTCAACACCTTTGGCGATACCACTGGCCTGCCCGCGCAGCCGGTGCCCACCGCTGGCAGCACCACCGCCAAGCTGATGCCCAACGCCATCAACTTTGGCCCCGCCATGCCTGGCAAGAAGTACACGGCCCACAACGCCAAGGAGTTCAAGGAAGTGGCGGACCTGGATGCAGACATGCAGATGTTCACCGAGATGCTGGTGCGCATTGGCAACCTGCAGCAAATGCAGTGAGCCCGGCCAGGCTGCCGGCCTGGCTTTTCAACGTTTGCTTGACCCAGACGCAAGGCATCGGCAGCGGATGACATCCACTGTCGGTGGCTTGCGCTACAGTGTTTCAGGGCCCCGCGCCCGGTCTTTTGGACTGTACGGTGCGGGGTGTTTCATGTTTTCAGCACGAAAGGACCATCCATGGCCAAGCCAAGCAAAGCAGTGATCGGCAAGACCTCTGCTCCCAGCATCAACATCGGCATCAGCGACAAAGACCGCGCTGCCATCGCCCAGGGTCTGTCGCGCCTGCTCGCCGATACCTACACCCTGTATCTCACCACCCACAACTTCCACTGGAACGTGACGGGCCCCATGTTCAACACCCTGCACACCATGTTCATGGCGCAGTACACCGAGCTGTGGAACGCGGTGGACCCGATTGCCGAGCGCATTCGCTCGCTGGGCCATGTGGCGCCGGGCTCGTATGCCGAGTTTGGCAAGCTGGCCACCGTGCCTGACGCCCCCGCAAAGCCGCCCAAGGCCCTGGACATGGTGCGTGTGCTGGTGGAAGGCCATGAAGCCGTGGCCCGCACCGCCCGCAGCCTGTTCCCTCTGGCCGACAAGGCCAGCGACGAGCCCACGGCCGACTTGCTCACCCAGCGCCTGACGGTGCACGAGCAAACCGCCTGGATGCTGCGCTCGTTGCTCGAAGAGTGACAACGGGCGTTCTGCGCGCGCTGCTCTTCCTTTGGGTTGCAGGGCGCCGCAGAATAGCGCCTTGTCCTACACGGCGCCGCCCCCTCGCCTGCACATGATGCGGGTTTGGCAATGCGCGCTGCCCTGGCGTGGCATGGCAGACAAACCCCCTGTGATGTATGCGAATCCTGTACGTTGAAGACAATCCAGAGCTGCGCGAAACCATTGGCATGCTGATGGAAGGTGAAGGCCGCACGGTGACGTCCTGCGCCTGTGCCGAAGAGGCCCTGGTGCTGGATGCAGGCCATCCCTTCGACGTACTGGTCACCGATGTGAGCCTGCCCGGTATGTCAGGAACCGATCTGGCCCGCCGGTTGCTGGCGGACGATCCGCTGCGCTGGGTGGTGTTGTGCTCAGGCTATGAACTGGGTAGCCAGCCGGGCAACTGGGGGCCGAATGTGCGCACCCTGCTCAAACCGTTCGAGCTGGAAGAGCTGGAGCAACTGCTGGGTGGCATCCATACTGCCCTTGCTTCGGTCTCTACCTGATCCCTGCCGCGTGGCGGCATTTGTCGCTCACCACGCGTCTTTTCCCTTTACTGCATTCGCCCGCGCGGACCTTCCGGCGCCTGGATGGTTTGGGCTGTCGTAGCCCAACGGCGTCAGGCGACGGCGCTTCGTGCGGGGGCGTGGCGGGGCAACGTCACCCGGAAGGTCGTGACGTTGTCTTGTGACTTGGCCTCTATGGCACCTCGGTGCGCCCGCACGATCTGGTGCGCAATGAAAAGCCCCAGGCCCAGCCCCTGGTGACGCCCTGGTTCGCGTTCGCCCCCGCGAAACGCGTCAAACAGATGGGGCATCAGTTCGGGCGGGATGGTGCCACCGTTCGAAACCGTGATGCTCACGGTCTCTGGAAGGTTGCCATCAGCGCAAATGCGCACCGGCTGGTCTGCGCTGCCATGGTGCAGTGCGTTGCCGACCAGGTTGGTGAACACCTGGCATAGCCGCTCGGTGTCCCAAGTGCCCGCGAGGTCGCCTTCCAGGATTGATTCGATGCCGCGTTCGGGGTGGCTGGTGGCTGCTTCGTCCAGGGTGCGCTGCACCAAGGTCTGCATGTGGGCGGGGCCTAGTTGCAGCGCCAACCCGCCTGCCTGGCGGATGCGGGTCACGTCCAGCAGGTCTTCGATCATCAGACCCATGCGCTGGCTTGAGCGCAGCACCCGGTCCACCATCAGGGCTGCCTTGTCGGGCGGCGGCTGGCGCTTGAGCACGGTGGCGGCAGCGACGATGGACTGCAGCGGTGTACGCAGGTCGTGGCTGAGCACGGCCATGAACATCTCGTTGATGCGCAACGCCTCGGTGCGCGCGCGCAGCTCGTGCGCCAGCGCCTGCTTGCGCCGGTGCAGTTCAAAGAACACGCCCGCCTTGTTGGTGAGCATGTGCGGGTCGATGGGTTTGTACAGAAAGTCCACCGCCCCGCTCTCGTACCCCCGGAACTGCCAGTTCTGCTCGCGCGAGCCCGCCGTCATGAAGATGAGTGGGATGTGTCGGGTGCGTTCGCTGCCCCGGATCAGCTCCGCCAGCTCAAAACCATTCATCTCGGGCATCTGCACGTCCAGCAACGCCAGGGCCACATCGTCGTGGGCCAGCAGCAGTTCCAGGGCCTCGGGGCCCGACTGGGCCTTGAGGATGTCCAGCCCGTCACGCTGCAGCAGCGCCTCCAGGGCGATGAGGTTTTCCTCGACATCGTCAACGAGCAGGCATTTGGTGCGGTCGGTCTGGGGCATGGGCGGTAGGGAATGTGGGGTTCTCAAGGAGGGACGCATGTGCCCGGATCAAAGCAACTGGCGCTGGTGCAGGTCCGCCAGCAGCGTTGCAATGCCTTCAGGAGGCAGGATGTGGTCGACCGCCAAGGCCGCGATGGCTGCCTGCGGCATGGTGGGCATGCTGGCGCTGGCGGGCTCTTGCACGATGGTGAGGCCGCCCGCCGCCTGAATGGCCTGCAGGCCATTCACGCCGTCTTCGTTGGCGCCCGACAGCAGAATGCCCACCAGCCGGGGGCCGTAGTGGTCTGCCGCCGATTCAAACAGCACATCGATGGACGGGCGCGAAAAATGCAGGGGCGGGTCCACCGACAGCCCCACATGCGGGCCCTGAGGCCCGCTGTCAACCAGCAGGTGGTAGTCCGGTGGCGCAAAGCTCACCGACCCTGGCGTGATGGCGTCCTTGTCCTGCGCCTCGCGCAGCGGCAGAGCGCAGCGGGGCTGAAAAATCTCCACCAGCAGGCTGCGCCGGTCCCTGGGCAGGTGCAGCACCACGAGCACCGCCGCCTGCAGTGCGGCGGGCAGCGCAGGCAGCAGTTCCATCAGGGCGTCGATACCGCCCGCAGAGCCGCCCACCACGATGGCTGCGTAGCCCCGGGAAGGTGTGGGTCTGGGGGCGAGGTGTTGGGTGCTCACAGCCCTGCCTTTTTGCGGTAGATGCGGTCCTGCGGCACGAAGTCGTCGAACGCATCGGTGTGCGCCGAAAACCGCAGCGACTCCTTGGAGCCCAGGCCCAGAAAGCCCCGGTGGCACAGCGACTCGCGGAACAGCCCCAGGGCGCGGTTCTGCAGGTCGCGCTCGAAGTAGATGAGCACATTGCGGCACGACACCAGATGGACTTCGGCGAACACGCTGTCGGTGGCCAGGCTGTGGTCGGAGAACACCATGTGTTCGCGCAGCCCCTTGTCGAACACCACGCGGCCATAGGCAGCCGCGTAGTAGTCCGACAACGAGCTGCGGGCGCCGGAGCGGGCATGGTTCTCGGTGAAAGCCGCTACCCGCGACACGTCGAACACGCCCGACTCGGCGGCGCGCAGCGCGTGCGGGTTAATGTCGGTGGCGTAGATCAGGGTGCGGTCCAGCAGGCCTTCTTCCTGCAGCAGGATGGCCAGCGAATACACCTCTTCCCCCGCGCTGCACCCGGCCACCCAGACCTTGAGCGACGGGTAGGTGCGCAGCAGCGGTACCACCTCCTGGCGCAGCGCCTGGAAGTAGCTCGGGTCGCGGAACATGTCGCTCACCTGCACGGTGAGGTATTCGAGCAGCGCAGGGAACACGGCGGGCTCGTGCAGAACGCGGTCCTGCAGCTGTGACAGCGTCTTGCAGTCAAACTGCACCAGCGCCGACGCCAGCCGCCGCTTGAGCGACGCCTGCGCGTAGCCCCGGAAGTCATAGTGGTAGCGGTGGTAGATGGCATCGATCAGCAGGCGCTGCTCGATGTCTGCGGTGCGGGCCTTGCGATGAGGCATGGCGGGACCTACTTGGGCATCCACACCCGCACGAGGGACAGCAGCTTCTCCACGTCCAGCGGCTTGGCGATGTAGTCATTGGCCCCGGCGGCCAGGCATTTTTCCTGGTCGTCCTTCATGGCCTTGGCGGTCAGCGCGATGATGGGCAGGCGGCGCCACTCGGGGCGGCTGCGGATCTCGCGCATGGCGGTATAGCCGTCCATCTCCGGCATCATGATGTCCATCAGCACCAGGTCAATGGCGGGCTGGCCGCCGCTGCCGGCGCGCTCCAGCGCCTGCAGGGCCTCCAGGCCGTTGCGCGCAATCTCCACGCGGATGCCGGTGGGCTCCAGGATGCTGGAGAGCGCAAACACGTTGCGCACATCGTCTTCCACCACCAGCACGTTGCGGCCTTCCAGGGCGGTCTCGCGGTTGCGCGCCACCTGCAGCATCTGACGGTGCTCGGCCGACAGCTCCGACTCCACCTGGTGCAGAAACAGCGTGACTTCATCCAGCAGCCGCTCGGGCGAGCGGGCGTCCTTGATGATGATGGACTTGGAGAACCTGCGCAGCTGCTGCTCCTCATCGCGCGACAGGGCGCGGCCTGTGTACACGATGACGGGCGGGAAGGAGACGCCGTCCTGCTCCGTCATCTGCTGCAGCAGCTCGTAGCCGCTCAGGTCGGGCAGGTTCAGGTCCATCACCATGCAGTCAAACGTCGAGTTGCGCAGGTGCGCGAGCGCCTCGGCCGCTGTGCCCGCGCCCACAATCTCCACGTCGTCGTTGGTGAGCAGGTGGCGCACGCTCTCGCGCTGGCGCTCGTCGTCTTCCACCACCAGCACGCGCCGCAGGTTCTGGGTGAACTTGGCTTCGAGCCGCTGCAAGGCATGCACCAGTTCATCGCGTTTGACGGGCTTGAGGGCATAGCCCACGGCGCCCCGGCCCAGGGCCTCTTGCGAGTAGTCGGCCACCGAGACCACGTGCACCGGAATGTGGCGCGTGGCCGGGTTGCGCTTGAGCTGGTCGAGCACGCCCAGGCCCGAAAAGTCGGGCAGGTTCACGTCCAGCACGATGGCGCTGGGCAGGCTGTGCATTGCATAGGCCAGGCCGTCGGCCGCGTTGTGGGCCAGGTGGCAGTCAAAGTCCATCTCCCGCGCCAGGTCGCTCAGGATCTGCGCAAAGCGCACGTCGTCCTCGATCACCAGGATGCTGCGCGCGCCCGCACGGCGCGGGGCTGCGGGTGAAACTGGTGCAGCTACGGTCGGCAATGCTGGGGCAGAGGGAGCGGGTGCGACGACCGGTGCCGTCGCGTGGGCTGGAGCAGGTGCCGCCAGCGGCGCTGCGGGTTCCGCTTCGGGCGACGATGGCACCAGCTTCTGGGGCAGCACCAGGGTGAAGACGCTGCCTTCGCCCGGTGTGCTCTGCACATGGATCGATCCGCCCAGCAGCTGCGCCAGGTCGCGTGAGATCGACAGGCCCAGGCCCGTGCCGCCGTACTTGCGGTGGGTGCTGCCATCGGCCTGGCGGAAGGCTTCGAAGATCAGTTCCTGCTGGTGCGCCGGGATGCCGATGCCCGTGTCCTTGACGGCAAACGACAGGGTGTCGTCCGGGTTGCGCGACACATGCAGTGCCACCGAGCCCTTTTCGGTGAACTTGAGCGCGTTGGACAGCAGGTTCTTCAGCACCTGCCCCAGGCGCTGCGGGTCGGTGTCCAGCGTGGCCGGTGCGTCGGGTGCGACGGTGGCCGTGAGCGTCAGGCCCTTCTCTTGTGCCAGCGGGCGCAGCGGGTCGATGAGGGTTTGCAGGGCCTTGGACAGCGTCACCGTTTCCACCGACACGGTGGCCTGGCCGGCCTCGATCTTGGACAGGTCGAGGATGTCGTTGATCAGGGCCAGCAGGTCGTTGCCCGCTGCGTAGATGGTCTGCGCGTACTTCACCTGGTCGGGGCTCAGGTTGCCCGGTTTGTTGTCTGCCAACAGCTTGGCCAGGATCAGGGTGGAGTTGAGCGGTGTGCGCAGCTCGTGGCTCATGTTGGCCAGGAACTCGCTCTTGTACTGGCTCGCCAGCTCCAGCTCGCGGGCCTTGTCCGTCATGGCGCTTTGGGCGCGCAGCAGTTGTTCGCGCTGGTATTCCAGCTGCTGGGTCTGCGCCTCCAGGTGGGCATTGGTCTGCTCCAGCTCGGTCTGCTGCACCTCCATTTGTGCCTGCGACTCTTGCAGGATGCGGCTTTGCTGCTCCAGCTCTTCGTTGCTCACACGCAGTTCTTCTTGCTGGGTCTGCAGCTCTTCGGACTGGCGCTGGGTTTCTTCCAACAGCGCTTGCAGGCGGTTGCGGTCCATGCCCGAGCGGATGGCCACGGCCAGCATTTCCGAGGCGCGCTCCAGCAGCGTACGCTCGGCGTCGCCCACGGGCCGGTAAAAGCCCAGCTCGATGACGGCATACACCTCACCCCTTTCCACGGCCGGCGCCAGCAGCAGCTCGCTGGGGTTGGCCTGCCCGGTGCTGGAGGACACCGGCAGATAACCCGGCGGCACATTGCGCACATGCAGCAGCTCGCGCGAGCGCGCGGCCTGCCCGACCAGGCCTTCGTCGAGCAGCAGCTTCTCGGCCAGCCTCTCGCGCGGCAGTGCATAGCCACCAAACAGCGAGAAGCCGCCTTCGCTGTCAGCCACATAACCTGCCCCCACCGGGGCCTTGAGGTAGGTGGCCAGATATTCCAGCGCCAGTTGGCCGATGTCTTCCAGACGGTGGTCGCCCTGGATGCGCTGCCCCAAGCCGCTCAGCCCTGCAGAAACCCAGGTCTGCTGGGCCTTGCTGCGGTATTCGCGCGCCGTGAGAGCTGCAGACAGGCAGATCAGCACCAGCAGGACCACGGAGCCGCCGGTCGAGTACAAGTTGGAATTGCTCGCCGCGTCGGCCCACTGCTGGCGCCGTGTGGTCAGTTGCTGGTTCTGCAGCACGCGCAGGTCTTCCGCCAACTCGGACAGGCGCGTCATGGAGCTTTTCCCCGCGCCGGTATGCACCAGCCCGATGGCGCCCACTGCATCGCCGTTCTTGCGCATGGCAATGGTGTCGTTGAGCTCGCTCAGCTTGATCTGCGTGAGCTCGTCTAGCTGCTCCACCATTTGCTTGTGGGCGGGCTCGTCCTCCACGCTCGCCTTGAGATCGCCCAGGTGTTTGTTCAGCGCGATCACCGCTTGCTCATAAGGCTGCAGGTAGGCCATGTCACCCGTCAGCAGATAGCCGCGCTGGCCGCTTTCTGCATCGCGGATGGCCACGTTGAAGAAATTGAGCTGCCGCATAGCCAGGGAGGTTCGATCCATGGCGTGTACCGCGTTGGAGCGCGTCTCGGCCGAGCGGAAATTGACGACGGCGATGACGAGGGTGGCGAGGGCGGCCACCACAAATCCTGCCACCAGCGTGCGGGGAATGGCAAAGCGCGTGGCGGCCTGGGGGCTCGAGGATCGGGGCATGCGTTGCAGTCCGTGGTTTGCGGGAACGGGGACTTTACCGGGTTTGCGGCGGCTTGGGCACGAAGGTCCCGCCAACCCGTGGGATGCCGGGCGTCGGCTGCTACATTCAGTGCGTCCCCGCAGTTGCGGGTCGTGTCTTCCCGCATTTTTATCTACCCGCATGTCGCCCGTCTCCCTGCGCCACCGCTTCGCCCTGTACCTCGACCTCATCCGCTGGGACCGCCCCGCCGGCTGGCTGGTGTGCCTGTGGCCCACGCTGAGTGCCCTGTGGATTGCGGCTGACGGTTTTCCGGGCTGGCACCTGATCATCGTGTTTGTGCTGGGCACCATCCTTATGCGCAGCGCGGGCTGCTGCGTGAACGACGTGGCCGACCGCGACTTTGACAAGCACGTCAAACGCACCGCGCAGCGCCCGGTCACCACCGGGCAGGTGTCCGTCAAAGAAGCACTGGGCCTGGGCGCAGTGCTGGCCCTGGTGTCGTTCGGCCTGGTGCTCACTACCAACATGGCGGCCGTCCTGTGGTCTGTGCCTGCCGTGCTGGTGGCCATTGCCTACCCGTTCACCAAGCGCATCATTGCCATGCCGCAGGCGGTGCTGGGCATTGCGTTCAACTTTGGCATCGTCATTGCCTTTGCGGCCGTGCAGGGCAGCGTGCCTGCGGTGGCGTGGTGGATGTGGCTGGGCAACCTGTTCTGGGTGCTGGCCTACGACACTGAATACGCGATGGTGGACCGCGACGACGACCTGAAGATCGGCATCAAGACCTCGGCCATCACCCTGGGGCGCTTGGATGTGGCGGGCATTTCTCTGTTCTATCTGCTGTTTCTGGGCATTTGGGCGGTAGCGCTCGCCCCCTATGCGCTAGGTGCTATTTTTTATGTAGCAATGGCCGCCGCCTTGGCGCAGGCCGTGTGGCACTTCACGCTGATCCGCACCCGCACCCGCGAGGGCTGCTTCAAGGCCTTCCGCATCAACCACTGGCTGGGCGCCACGGTGTTTGCGGGCATTGCAGGCAGCTACCTGTTGCGGTTCTTGCTCACTAATTGATAGCTTCCAGCGCTTATTGGATAAGCGCTAGAGCCCGAAAGCGCTTCAAGCGCCAAATTCATTGCCCAATTCATCGGCGCGCTTGCATGCGGCCTGCATGGCGCGTTCGAACGCGGCACCCACGCCATCAGCCTCCATCGACTGCAGCGCGGCATAAGTGGTGCCGCCCTTGGATGTGACACGCTGGCGCAGCACGGCCGGGGGCTCGTCTGATCGGCGAGCCAGTTCCGACGCGCCCACGAATGTGCCTACGGCCAGCTGGTGCGCCTGCTGTTCGCTCAGCCCCATGCCGACGCCCGCGCGGGTCATGGCTTCGAGGAAGTAGAAAACGTACGCTGGGCCAGAGCCAGAAAGGGCCGTCACGGCGTCGAGTTGTTTCTCGCTCTCCACCCACAGGAATTCACCGGTAGACGCCATGATGGCTTCCACGCTCTGCCGCTCGGCGGCGGTGACGGCCGGGCGGGCGTACAGCGCGCTCATGCCCTTGCCCACCAGGGCGGGCGTGTTGGGCATGGTGCGCACGACGCGCTCGGAGCCCAGCCACTGGGCAATGCTGTCTGATCGGATGCCTGCCGCCACGCTCAGGTGCAGGGCGGCTTGCGTGTGGGCCTTGGCTTGCGCGGCGGCGTCCTTGAAGGTTTGGGGCTTGACGGCCCAGACCACGATGCCTGCGCGCTGCAGGGCGGGACCCGCCTCGGCCTGCGCTTCAATGCCGTAGTTCTTGCGCAGCGCCTCGCGCGCCTCGGTCCAGGGCTCCACCACTTCGATCTGGCTGGCCGGCTGGCCTTGGTGGATCAGCCCGCCAATGATGGCGCTGGCCATGTTACCCCCGCCGATGAAGGCGATGGTGGGCAAGGTGCAGGGGGTGGAGGGGGCGGCAGGGGTGGTCATGTGAAGCAGGGCCGATGGTCAAAGAGAGCGAGTTTAGGCCGAGCGCGGAGTGGCCCGACCTTGTGTTTGCCGTGCCGCGCCGGCTCAGTGCTGCCAGGCCAGTGCCACGCCGTGGGTGGCCGACAGGTTCGGCGTGGCGGGCAAGGCGTGATGGTCACTGCGCAAGGTGAAGGCGCAGGGGCCTTCGCCGCGTGTGGACAGCCGCTCGCGCAATGCCTGTGCGGCAGATGACTCGCCCACGGCGTTGGGGGCAGGGCTTTGCAGCACCAGCGTGACTTTGCCCAGCGGGATGCGCGCAAGGGCGATGCCCTCTGGCGTGGTAGCAGTTGCTGCGCCATCGGCCTGTGCGCCCAGCAGGGCGCGGTAGCGTGCCAGAGTGGCATCCAGGTTGTGCACCGCCACGGTGACTTCGGCTACGCCCAGTGCTCCGTTGGGGTGCTGGCGCACGCTGCCTTCGGGTACGCGCAGCGCGCGGGGGGTGAGATCGCCACAGAGGAAGGGCACGTCGGGTGTGGCGTGGCGCGCCGTTTGCCAGCGCAGTCGTGCGCCATCGGGGCGCAGCCGCCCGCCGTCCAGCGGGCCCGTCAGGGTGTGCAGGCCCCGGGCCTGGGCGTCGGCCAGTGCCTGTGCGGTGTCTGGTGGCAGCAGGGCATAGTCCACCAGGCCCTCGCCGTGGGCGCTCAGGGTGCGGTACCAGCGCTCTTCGGGCGCGGGGGCGCGCCAGGCGATGAGTTCCAGGTACGCGCCATCGGCAAACACCACCAGGGCGTTGTGCGAGGTGCGGCCGGGATGTTGCCCACCGGGCAGCACCTGAAAGTCGAGCGCGCGGTAGTCGACCATGGCGCGGTCCAGGTCAGCCACGGCGATGACAATGTGGTCCAGAGCGAGGGGCATGGTGGCCGCCTTTTAATCTTCGAGCTTGAGCTTGGTTTCGCGCACGAACTTGCCCCAGCGCTCGTACTCGTCGCGCAGGTGGCGGTCCAGCGCGGGTCCGTCACTGGCGATGACTTCAAACCCTGCCTGGGTGAGCTTGGTCTTGATCTCGGGCGTGTTCAGGGTGGCCTGGAAGTCGTCGGTCAGCTGGCGCACGGTGGCCGCGGGGGTGGCCGAGGGCACGAACAGTCCGATCCACGAATAGGCCTCAAATCCGGGGAAGCCCGATTCGGCTACGGTGGGCACGTCAGGCAGTTCGGGCAGGCGCTTGGCGCCCGTCACGGCCAGGGGCTTGATCTTGCCCGCGGCAATCTGGCCGCGCAGGGCTGCGTAGCTCAGCAGCGTGAGGCTGGCCACATCACCCAGCACGGCCTGCACGGCGGGGCCGCCGCCACCAAAGGGTACGTGCAGCACAAAGGTGCCCGAGCGGCGCTTGATGTCTTCCATGACCAGGTGGTTCATGGAGCCCAGCCCGGTGGACGCGTAGCTGAACTTGCCGGGGGCCTTGGATGCCAGATCCAGAAAGCCTCGCAGGTCCTTGGCGGGCACCGAGGCGGAGGCTCCGATCACCAGCGGAAAGCGCAGCGCCAGCGAGACGCCGGCAAAGTCCTTGAAGGTGTCGTAAGGCAGGCGGGGCTTGGCGATGGGGTTGATGGCGTGGGTGTCAAAGCTCACCAGCACGGTGTTGCCATCAGGGGCAGACTTGGCCACGTACTGCGTGGCGATCTGGCTGGCGGCACCGGGGCGGTTTTCCACCACCACGGGGCGGCCTGCCTTTTCGGCCAGGCGTGGTTGCAGGATGCGGGCGGCGATGTCGGTGCTGCCACCGGGCGGGAAGGTGATGACCAGCTTGAGGTTGCTGTCGGTGTTGGCGAATGCGGGGCCGCTTAGGCCTAGGGCGGAGGCGAGCGCGGCCGACAGGATCTGGCGGCGGGAGGCGGTGCAAGTCATGAAAGCTCCTCTGGTGTCGTGAAGTGAATCAACTACCGGCGCTGGGGCAGGGTGGCCCACAGCGTCGCCCTCAGCCGCCATCATGGCGCAGAGGCGAGCGCAAGGTGCGTGCAGGGGCATCAGCCCATCCACTGGCTCACGGGGACAGCCGTGTCCTGCAGTTCCTGCGAGATCACGTCCACCAGCGCGGGTCCGTCGTGCATGAGGGCGGCCTTGATGGCGCCTTCCAGGTCTGCGGGGTTCTCGACCTGCCAGGCTTTCACCCCGAAGGCTTCGGCCACACGGGCGTGGTGGGTGCGGTTGAAGTCCACCGAGAAGTAGCGCTGGTCGTAACCCGTTTTCTGGCTGGCCTTGATCCAGCCGTAGACGGAGTTGGAGAACACGATCATCTTCAGCGGCACGTCGCGGCGCACGATGGTTTCCAGCTCACCGCAGGTGAAGCCGAAGCTGCCATCGCCCATGACGGACACCACGACTGAATCAGGCTGCCCCACCGCAGCGCCCACGCCCGCCGACATGGCAAAACCTAACGCGCCGTGGGCGCGGTTGGTGATGAAGTGGCGGCCCGACTGGGGTGCATTGAAATAGGCCGTGAAGTAGGGGCAGGGCGTACCGGGGTCAGCCACCACGATGGCGCGGGGGGGCAGCAGGCGGTTGAGTACATCTACTACGCGTTCGGGCTTGATGGGCCGGTCCAGCGACGCGGCCAGCGGTGCGAAGAAGGCTTGTTTAGCGGCACGCGCGCGGGCCGCCAGCGCTGCGCCATCGGCCACATCGGCGGGGCGCTTGTCGATGCGGGCTTGCACTGCCGCGTGCAGGGCTTGCAGGCCCAGCAGCGCGTCGCCCACCAACGCCACGTCGGTGCGGTAATTGGTGCCGATGGTCATGGCGTCCACATCCAGGTGCAGGATGGTGACTTTGCGCGACGGCATCTGCCAGTGCTCGGTGGTGGTAGAGCCTGCGCGTGCGCCGACGAACAGCACCAGATCGGCCTGCGCCACCACGGCGCGCGTGGCCTCGATACCGCCGTTGGTGCCCACCACGCCTGCGTTGAGCGGGTGGGTATCGGCCAGGCTGCCCTGGCCGCTGACGCTGGTGCACACCGGGGCGTTGAGCAGGGTGGCCAGTGCATCCAGTGCGGCGCTGGCGCCGGCAATCACCACACCGCCGCCGCAGATCAGCACGGGCGAGCGCGCTGCCACCAGGCGCTCGGCGGCTTCGTCCACGGCAGCTGGGTCGGGGGCGGAGCGGTAGGCCGGGAAGTGGTCATGCCCTGGCTGGGCCCACACCTCGCTCTCGTCGATGGCGTGCTTTTGCACGTCGTAGGGCAGACAGATGTGCGCGGCACCGGGGCGGCCGGTGGTCATGGCGCGGAAGGCGCTGCGCACGGCGTGGGGAATCTGGTCCACGCGGTCAATGGTGGTGTTCCATTTGGTCAGCGGCTTGTACAGGGCCTGCTGGTCCAGCTCGGTCAGCGGGAATTTGCCGCGCGCGCCCACCGACACATCCGACGTGATGCCCAGCACCGCGACGGACGACTCGTTGGCCTCCACCAGCCCCGGCAGCAGGTAGGTTGCGCCCCCGCCGCTTGGGCCTTCGCACACGCCCACCTTGCCGGTGACGCGGGCATAGGCGTCAGCCATGTAGCCGGCGCTGCGCTCGTCACGGGTGAGGATGTGGTCCATGCCATGGTCCAGGCGGGCCATGGCGTCATAGAAGGGCAGACTGGTGTCGCCGCACAGGCCAAAGATGTGCTTCACACCGTTGTACTGCAGCATGCGCACCATGGCGTCGGCGCCGTTGAAGGGGGTGGTCATGGGGTGGGGTCTCCGTCGTTGAAATTTCAAGAATTCAATTCAGTATACCTAAATTAATACTCAATGAGTCGGTGCACAATACGCCCCATGACATCCCCGATTGCAAAAGTTCGCCGTGAAAGAGGTTCCAGCGTGTACGCCATGCTGCGAGACATGGCGATTGCCTACCAGTTCAAGCCCGGCGAGCGCCTCAGTGAAATTGAGTTGGCCGAGCGCCTGGGCGTGAGTCGCACCCCCGTGCGCGAAGCGCTGACCCGGCTGGTCACCGAAGGGTTTTTGCAGACCGCCACGCGCGGCTACATGCGCCGGCCCCTGGAGGTGCAGGAAACGCTGGACTTGTACGAAGCCCGCGTGGCGATTGAGCGTGAGTGCCTGCGGCTGGCGCTGGAGCGGGCCACTGATGCGCAGCTACAGGAAGCGCGGGCGTATCTGGAGGAAAGCCGGGCCGTTGCCGACAGCACGCCCGTGCAGCAGTTGGTGGAGCTGGATGAGGGCTTTCACCTGCGCATTGCCGACATGGCAGGCAATTCGGAGTTGCGCCGCATGCTGGTGAGTCTGAATGAACGCATTCGCTTCATCCGCTGGATCGACATGGAGAACGTGGGGCGTGACTCGACGCAGCACGAGCACCAGGAGATTTTGCAGGCGCTGACCGCGCGGGATGCTGCTTTAAGCGAGCGCCTGCTGTCGGGCCATATTGCCCTGCGGCGCGACCAGATCGTGGATGCGATTGCACGCGGCTTGGCCCGCATCTATTTGCCGCAGGAACAGGCGCCCGCCACAGCGGCGCCGTGAGGGCCCAGCCCGATCAGCTCGCCGTGGTTTGCCGCACGGCGTGTTCCCAGTTCGCCATCAACTCCTGCGCGCGGCCGCTGCCCAGCGTGGGCACAAAGCGCCGGTCGGCGCGCCACAGGTGCGAGAGTTCGTCGGTGCTGGCGTACACGCCGCTCGACAGGCCCGCGAGGTACGCCGCGCCTAGCGCCGTGGTCTCGATGACCGCAGGGCGCACCACAGGGATGCCCAGCAGGTCGGCCTGGAACTGCATCAGCAAATCGTTCACGCACGCGCCACCGTCCACACGCAGCTCGCTCACTGGGGCGCCACCGGCGGCCACGGCGTCGCGGCTCATGGCCAGCAGCAGTGCAGCGCTTTGGTAGGCAATGCTCTCCAGTGCGGCGCGGGCAATGTGGGCAATGGTGGTGCCGCGTGTCAGGCCGGTGATGGTGCCGCGTGCGTCGGGCTTCCAGTAGGGCGCGCCCAGGCCGGTGAAGGCGGGCACCATCATCACGCCGCCCGAGTCGGGCACGCTTTGCGCCAGCGATTCGACCTCGCTGCTGTTGGTGATGGCGCGCAGCCCGTCACGCAGCCACTGCACTACAGCGCCACCCACAAACACGCTGCCTTCCATGGCGAATTCGGGCTGGGTCGATGCCTGTGCAGCGCTGGTAGTGAGCAGGCCGTTCTGGCTGGTCTGGAAGGTGCTGCCCGTGTGCATCAGCATGAAGCAGCCCGTGCCATAGGTGTTCTTGGCCATGCCCGCCGTGAAGCAGGCCTGGCCGAACAGTGCGCTTTGCTGGTCGCCCGCCACGCCGCCGATGCGGATGGAATGGCCCAGCAGGTCGGCGGCTGTGTCCCCAAAGTGGGCGGCTGACGGCAGAACCTCGGGCAGCAGTGCCTTGGGGATGCGCAGCAGCGCCAGCAGCTCGTCGTCCCACTGATTGGTGTGCACATTGAACAGCATGGTGCGTGCGGCATTGCTCACGTCCGTCACATGCACCTGGCCGTGGGTCAGCTTCCACATCAGCCAGCTGTCCACCGTGCCAAAGGCCAGTTCGCCGCGCTCTGCTGCTTCGCGGGCACCGGGCACGTTGTCCAGCATCCATTGCAGCTTGGTGCCGGAGAAGTAGGCGTCTACCAGCAGGCCCGTCTTGGCCTGGATGGTGGCCGCGTGGCCCTGTTCGCGCAGCTGGGCGCAGGCAGGCTCGGCGCGGCGGTCTTGCCACACGATGGCGTGGTGAACGGGTTGGCCCGTCTTGCGGTTCCACAGCACCGTGGTTTCGCGCTGGTTGGTGATGCCCACCGCCCGTACTGCATTGGCGGCAATGCCCGCTTTGGCCAGCGCATCGCGTGCGGTGGCGAGCTGGGTGCGCCAGATTTCCAGCGGGTCGTGCTCCACCCAGCCGGGCTGGGGGTAGATCTGGGGCAATTCGAGCTGCGCCTGCGCCACGATGTGGCCGCGTTCATCGAACACGATGCTGCGGGAGCTGGAGGTGCCTTGGTCAAGTGCGAGCAGGTAGGTCATGGTCAAAAGAATCCAGAGGGTCAGGCTGCTACGGTGCAGATGACGCCAGCATCTTGCAACAGGGTAGGGAAGGGCTCGGGCGGAGGCGCATCGGTGAATAGCCGCCCAATCTGATTGAGCGTGGCCAATTGCACCATGGCTGGGCGGTTGAACTTGCTGTGGTCGGCGGCCAGCCACACTTCGCGCGACTGCTCGATGATGGTTTGCGCCACCTTCACCTCGCGGTAGTCAAAGTCGCGCAGCGAGCCATCGGGCTCGATGCCCGAGATGCCGATGAGCGCGATGTCCACCTTGAACTGGCGGATGAAGTCCACCGCCGCTTCGCCCACGATGCCCCGGTCGCGCGCGCGCACCACGCCCCCGGCCACGATGACCTCGCACTCGGGGTTGCTGCTCAGGATGGCGGCCACGTTCAGGTTGTTGGTGATGACGCGCAGGCCCCGGTGGTGCAGCAGCGCCTTGGCAATGGCCTCGGTGGTGGTGCCGATGTTCAGGATCAGCGAGCAGTTGTGCGGCACCTGTTCGGCCACGGCGCGGGCAATGCGGGCTTTGCCCTCGGCGTGCAGGGTTTCTCGCTGGGTGTGGGCCAGGTTCTCCACGGTGGAGCTGGGCACGCGCACGCCGCCATGAAAGCGGGTGAGCAGGCCTGACTCCGCCAGGCGCTGCACATCGCGGCGCACGGTCTGCAGGGTGACGCCAAGCGTCTCGGCGAGCTGTTCCACCGTCGCGGACTTGCGCGTGCGCACTTCTTCGAGCAGTTGGAGTTGGCGGGGATTGGTGTTCACGGTGGTGTGTTCTGCACGAGGTTTGTCACCGAATCGCAACGAATCTGAAATATTCGCTTTGGCGCGCTGATGGTGCGATGAGGACTGTAAATCGAACAAAAGCGAATTGATTAAGGGTAAACCTTGATTCGGATCGAACAAAAAGGAACAAAAATGAAAAAGTTCGAAAGTTGTGGGCAAGTCGCCTTTGCGCGCTGCCCTTTCACACAGGCCTCAGGGCCGGAAGAGGATGCTTCATGCAGCTGGCGTTGGACAGCATCAGCAAGAAAGTCGGGGCGCAAACCTGGCTCTATGACATGAGCCTGGCGCTCCAAGGCAATGCCGTGACGGTGTTGCTGGGCGCGACCCAGGCGGGCAAGACGAGCCTGATGCGCATCATGGCGGGGCTGGATGTGCCCACCCACGGGCGCGTGCTGGTGGATGGCAAGGACGTGACGGGGACCCCCGTGCGCGACCGCAATGTGGCCATGGTGTACCAGCAGTTCATCAATTACCCCTCGATGAAGGTGTTTGACAACATCGCCTCGCCGCTGAAGCTGCGCGGCGAGAAGAATATCGACGCCCGCGTGCGCGAGCTGGCCAGCCGCCTGCACATCGAGATGTTTCTGGACCGCTTGCCTGCCGAGCTGTCGGGCGGCCAGCAGCAGCGCGTGGCGCTGGCCCGTGCGCTGGCCAAGGGCGCGCCGCTGATGCTGCTGGACGAACCCCTGGTGAACCTGGACTACAAGCTGCGCGAGGAACTGCGCGAGGAGCTGACCCAGCTGTTTGCCGCCGGGCAATCCACCGTGGTGTATGCCACCACCGAGCCGGGCGAGGCCCTGCTGCTGGGCGGCTACACCGCTGTGATGCACGAAGGCCGCTTGCTGCAATACGGCCCCACGGCCGAGGTGTTCCACGCGCCCAATTCACTGAGCGTGGCGCGCGCTTTCAGCGACCCACCGATGAACCTGATGACCGCCACCCGCCAGGACGGCGGCGTGCGCCTGAGCGACGGCACGGTGCTGCCACTGCCTTTGCCCCCCACGGCCAGCGCTTCGCTCACCGTGGGCGTGCGCGCCAGTGCGCTGCGCGTGCAGGCCCGTCCGGGCGATGTGGAAGTGCAGGGTGTGGTGGAGCTGGCCGAGATTTCGGGCTCTGACACCTTTGTGCACGTGGATACGCCCTGGGGCGAGCTGGTGGCCCAGCTCACCGGGGTGCATTACTTTGAACTGGGCGCACAGGTTCGCCTGCACCTGAACCCGGCCCAGGCCTATGTGTTCGGTGCGGACGAGGCTTTGGTGCTGGCCCCCCAGCGCGCGGGAGGACGCTGAACCATGGCACATATCCAGCTGGATCTGGCCCATTCCTACCGGCCCAACCCGCAGCAGGACAGCGACTACGCGCTGCTGCCACTCAAGATGGACTTTGAAGACGGTGGCGCTTACGCGCTGCTGGGCCCCTCTGGCTGCGGCAAGACCACCATGCTCAACATCATGTCGGGCCTGCTGGTGCCTTCGCACGGCAAGGTGCTGTTCGATGGCCGCGATGTGACGCGCGCCACGCCGCAGGACCGCAACATTGCCCAGGTGTTCCAGTTCCCGGTTATCTACGACACCATGACGGTGGCTGAGAACCTGGCCTTCCCGCTGAAGAACCGCAAGGTGCCCGAGGCGCAGATCAAGCAGCGCGTGGGCCAGATTGCCGAGATGCTGGAGATGAGCCACCAGCTCGACATGCGTGCGGCGGGCCTGTCGGCCGACCAGAAGCAGAAGATATCGCTGGGCCGTGGCCTGGTGCGCTCGGATGTGGCGGCGGTGCTGTTTGACGAGCCACTCACCGTGATCGATCCGCACCTCAAGTGGCAATTGCGCCGCAAGCTCAAGCAGATTCACCACGAACTCAAGCTCACGCTGATTTACGTGACGCACGACCAGGTGGAAGCGCTGACCTTCGCCGACAAGGTGGTGGTGATGAGCCGTGGCCGTGTGATGCAGCTAGGCACGCCCGATGCGCTGTTTGAAAAGCCCGCGCACACCTTTGTGGGCCACTTCATTGGCTCGCCCGGCATGAACTTCCTGCCCGCGGTGGTGGATGGCGCCACGTTGCAGGTGGCGGGCCAGCGCATGGCCTTGCCTGCCCGCAGCCTGCCCGAAGGCGCTTTGCCGATGGGGGCTTTGCAGGTGGGTGTGCGGCCTGAATACCTGGCGCTCTCTGCCCCGCAAGCCGCAGGCGCACTGCAGTGCCGCGTGGCACAGGTGCAGGACATTGGCACCTACCAGATGCTCACCGCCCAGGTGGGCGATCACACTATCAAGGCCCGCGTGGCCCCCGAGGTGGCCTTGCCCGCGGTGGGCGACAGCATCTGGCTGCAGGTGCTGGGTGAGCACACCTGCTTCTATCAAAACGAGGAGTTGTTGGCATGAGTACAACGACCAAACCCGTCAACCAGAAAGCCTGGTTCCTGATCCTGCCCGTCATCATCTGCGTGGCCTTCTCGGCCATCCTGCCCTTGATGACGGTGGTGAACTATTCGGTGCAGGACATCATCAGCCCTGAGCGCCGCGTGTTTGTGGGCACTGAATGGTTCGTGCAGATCATGCGCGACGAGGAGCTACACGCTGCGCTCTTGCGGCAGATCACCTTCTCGCTGGCGGTGCTGGCGGTGGAGATTCCGCTGGGCATCCTGCTGGCGCTGTCCATGCCTGCGCAGGGTTGGAAGTCGTCCGCCGTGCTGGTCACGGTGGCGCTGTCGCTGCTGATTCCGTGGAACGTGGTGGGCACCATCTGGCAGATCTATGGCCGGGCCGACATTGGTTTGATGGGCCGCCTGCTGCAGGAGATGGGCATTGACTACAGCTACACCGGCAACGCCACGCAGGCGTGGCTCACGGTGCTGTTGATGGATGTGTGGCACTGGACGCCGCTGGTGGCGCTGCTGGCCTTTGCTGGGCTGCGCTCCATTCCGGACGCGTACTACCAGGCTGCGCGCATCGACGGTGCCAGCAAGTTGGCGGTGTTCCGCTACATCCAGCTGCCCAAGATGCGTGGCGTGCTGATGATTGCCGTGCTGCTGCGCTTTATGGACAGCTTCATGATCTACACCGAGCCCTTTGTGCTGACGGGCGGCGGGCCGGGCAATGCGACCACATTCCTCAGCCAATACCTCACGACCAAGGCCGTGGGCCAGTTTGACCTGGGGCCTGCTGCAGCGTTCTCGCTGATCTATTTCTTCATCATCCTGCTGCTGTGCTTCATCCTCTACAACTGGATGCAGCGCGTGGGCACCGTCAGCGACGAAGGGGCTGGCCATGAATGAAAAGCGCTTCCAGAAGCGGACGCTGTTCCTGTTCGCGTACCTGCTGTTTGCCGTGTTGCCCATTTACTGGATGATCAACATGAGCTTCAAGACGAACGAGGAGATTCTTTCGACCTTCACGTTCTTCCCGCAGCACTTCACCTGGGCCAACTACAAGACCATCTTCACCGATGAGAGCTGGTACTCGGGCTACATCAACAGCCTGATCTACGTGAGCATCAACATGGTGATCACGCTCACCGTGGCCCTGCCAGCGGCCTATGCGTTCTCGCGCTACAGCTTCCTGGGCGACAAGCATGTGTTCTTCTGGCTGCTGACCAACCGCATGACGCCGCCCGCCGTGTTCCTGCTGCCGTTCTTCCAGCTCTATACCACCGTGGGGTTGATGGACACGCACATCGCCGTGGCACTGGCGCACTTGCTGTTCAGCGTGCCGCTGGCGGTGTGGATTCTGGAAGGCTTCATGAGCGGCATCCCGCGCGAGATTGATGAGACGGCGTATATCGACGGCTACAGCTTTCCGCGCTTCTTCCTCACCATCTTCCTGCCGCTCATCAAGGCGGGTGTGGGGGTGGCGGCGTTCTTCTGCTTCATGTTCAGCTGGGTGGAGCTGCTGCTGGCCCGCACGCTGACCAGCGTGAACGCCAAGCCCATCGTCGCCACCATGACGCGCACGGTGAGCGCCAGCGGCATGGACTGGGCGACGCTGGCGGCCGCCGGGGTGCTGACCATCGTGCCCGGCGCCATCGTGATCTGGTTTGTGCGCCACTACATCGCCAAGGGCTTCGCCATGGGCCGCGTCTAACGTGAAGGGAAGCAAACACATGAACCAAAGTAATTCGCAGCGGCGCGCGCGATGCGTCCAGTACCAGCGGCAGCCGTGGAGCGGGCTTCGCCCGGCCACCGGCTGCGTCCCCCTGGGGGGAAGCGCCGCAGGCGCTCAGGGGGGTAACCATGTTTGACTGGATGGCCTGGACCACGCCCGTGGCCGTGTTCTTCACCTGCATCGTGCTCATGCTCATCGGCATGACGGTGTGGGAAATCAAGTCGCCCACCACCCTGCGCAAGGGCTTTTTGCCCATTGCCACCACGCGGGGGGATCGCCTTTTCATCGGCCTGTTGTCGGCCGCTTATGTGAACCTGATTTTTGTGGGCCTGAGCGGGCGCATGGCGCAGTGGCTCAGCCTGGAGAACGAGCCTTCGGTGTGGATCAGCTTCGTCTTGTCGATGGCGTTGCTGGGGCTGATTCTGCGCAAGGGTTGACGGATATTTGCTATTGAAATGTGAGCTTGCTGCGCTTTTTAATCAAGGGTTTGAGCATTAAAAGTGTTTCAAGCCCTTTGAAATCAAGCGCAGGCAGCTATCGTTTTTGACGGTGTGCCAAGCGCCGGCCTGATTCCCCCCGGGGCCGGTGTTGTTCTACCCAAGGGGGTTCCATCTGAGGAGACAGCAATGAAGGTGCAGTTCAAGGCGATTGCGTTCGCCGCCGCGACCCTGGTTTTGGGTCACGCCGCCTGGGCCGGCGAGGCAGAGGCCAAGAAGTGGATCGACAGTGAGTTTCAGCCATCCACGCTGAGCAAAGACCAGCAGATGGCCGAGATGAAGTGGTTCATCGAAGCCGCCAAGAAGCTGCAGGCCAAGGGCGTGAAGGAAATCTCGGTCGTCTCCGAGACCATCACCACCCACGAATACGAAGCCAAGACCCTGGCCAAGGCCTTCACGGAAATCACGGGCATCACCGTCAAGCACGACCTCATCCAGGAAGGCGACGTGGTCGAGAAGCTGCAGACCTCCATGCAGTCGGGCAAGTCGATTTACGACGGCTGGATTTCTGACTCCGACCTGATCGGCACCCACTACCGCTACGGCAAGATCCTGAACCTGACCGACTACATGGGCGGCGCAGGCAAGGAGTGGACCAACCCCGGCATCGACATCAAGGACTACATCGGCACCAAGTTCACCACCGGGCCTGATGGAAAGATGTACCAGTTGCCCGACCAGCAGTTTGCCAACCTGTACTGGTTCCGCGCCGACCTGTTTGAGCGCAAGGACATCAAGGACAAGTTCAAGGCCAAGTACGGCTACGACCTGGGCGTGCCACTGAACTGGTCCGCCTACGAAGACATCGCCGAGTTCTTCACCAACGACGTCAAGCAGATCGACGGCAAGGCCATCTACGGCCACATGGACTACGGCAAGAAAGACCCATCGCTGGGCTGGCGTTTCACCGATGCGTGGCTGTCGATGGCCGGTACCGCCGACATTGGCGCGCCCAACGGCCTGCCCATCGATGAATGGGGCATTCGCGTGGCTGACGACAAGTGCACCCCTGTGGGCGCCAGCGTGGCCCGTGGCGGTGCGACCAACTCGCCAGCCGCTGTCTACGCGCTCACCAAGTACGTGGACTGGATGAAGAAATACGCGCCCAAGGAAGCCATGGGCATGACCTTCGGAGAAGCCGGCCCTGTGCCCGCGCAAGGCCAGATCGCCCAGCAAATCTTCTGGTACACCGCCTTCACGGCCGACATGACCAAGCCTGGCCTGCCCGTGGTGAACGCCGACGGCACACCCAAGTGGCGCATGGCCCCCGGCCCCAACGGCCCTTACTGGAAGCAAGGCATGCAAAACGGCTACCAGGACGTGGGCAGCTGGACCTTCTTCAAGGACCACGACGCCAACAAGACGGCTGCCGCCTGGCTCTACGCCCAGTTCGTGACCGCCAAGACCACTTCTCTGAAGAAGACCCTGGTGGGCCTGACACCGATCCGCGAATCGGACATCCAGAGCAAGGCCATGACCGACGCAGCCCCCAAGCTGGGCGGCTTGGTCGAGTTCTACCGCAGCCCCGCCCGCGTGGCATGGTCGCCCACCGGTACCAACGTGCCTGACTACCCCAAGCTGGCCCAGCTGTGGTGGAAGAACGTGGCCCAGGCCGTGACGGGTGAAAAGACCCCTCAAGGCGCCATGGACACGCTGGCTGACGAAATGGATCAGGTGATGGCCCGTCTGGAACGCGCTGGCATGGCCAAGTGCGCGCCCAAGCTGAACAAGAAGGAAGACCCCAACAAGTGGCTGAGCGACAAGCAAGCACCTTGGAAGAAGCTGGCCAACGAAAAGCCAAAGGGTGAAACCATCGCGTACCAAACCCTGCTGGACGCCTGGAAGGCGGGCAAGGTGCGCTAATCAGCGCTGGTCTGACGGGTTCCACGGCCCGTCAGACCCATTCCCGGGGTGGGCAGTTTTTTCCTGGTGCCCCGCAGGAGGCTCTGGCTTCAGGCCCCCTGCCGATCCAGAAGATCGGCAGCTGGTGGCCATGCACCAAGGTCAGAAATTACGGGTAAACCCTTACTTCATGCCCTATCCCATGGACAATCGGATCCCATGACCAACGTTTCTGCACCCCTCTCCACCCAGCGCTCCGATTTGTTGGACCGCCTGGCCCAGCCGCATGTCTACGATCTGGCCGTGATCGGCGGCGGAGCAACCGGCCTGGGTGTGGCGCTGGACGCTGCCGCGCGAGGGTTCAGCGTGGTGCTGGTGGATTCACATGACTTCGCCAAGGGAACGTCGTCGCGCGCCACCAAGCTGGTGCACGGAGGCGTTCGCTACCTGGCACAAGGCAACATCTCCCTGGTGCGCGAGGCACTGCACGAGCGCACCACGCTGCTGAGCAACGCGCCCCACCTGGCGCAACCTCTGGCGTTCGTGATGCCCTCCTATCGCTTTTGGGAGACGCCGTTTTATGGCATCGGCCTCACGATGTATGACGCCCTTGCAGGCAAGGCCGGCCTGGGGTCCACCCAATTCCTGGGGCGTGAACGCACCCTCCAGTGCCTGCCCACCGCCCGGCAGGATGGCCTCAAGGGTGGAGTGAAGTACTGGGACGGCCAGTTTGATGACGCCCGCCTGGCCTTGGCCTTGGCCCGCACTGCGGCAGCCCGGGGCGCTCTACTGGTCAATTACTGCCCCGCCAAGAAGCTGGTGCATGAAGGTGGGCGCGTGACTGGTTTTGAGTGTGAAGACGCTGAAACCGGCCGCTCATTCACTGTGCGGGCCCGCTGCGTGGTGAATGCCACTGGCGTGTGGGTGGATGGGCTGCGCCAAATGGATGGGGAAGCCATCGGCAAGCCCGTCAAACCCATGGTTGCCCCCAGTCAGGGTGTGCACATCGTGGTGGATCGGGAATTTTTGCCATCCGACCATGCGCTGATGGTGCCCAAGACGGCCGACGGGCGGGTGCTGTTTGCCGTGCCTTGGCTGGGCAAAGTCATTCTGGGCACCACCGACAGTCCGCGCCAGGATGTGGTGCGTGAGCCGCTCCCATTCAAGGAAGAAGTAGCCTTCATCCTGAACGAATCTGCACGTTATCTATCGCGCGCGCCCAAGCAGGAAGACATTCGCAGCATCTGGGTGGGCCTGCGTCCCTTGGTCAAACCGCAGGATGATGATGGTGGCAATACCAAGAGCATCAGCCGCGAACACACCGTGCTGGCCAGCCGCAGTGGCCTGGTCACCGTGACGGGCGGCAAATGGACCACCTACCGCGCCATGGCGGAAGACGTGCTGCAAAAGTGCTTCGACACGGGGGTGCTGCCTCCCAAGGCGGCTGGCATTACCAATCAGCTTCCGCTGGTCGGATCACCTTTAGGTGCAGTTCAGCACAGCATCAGCGACGCCCCTGGCATCCATCTCTATGGCGCAGAAGCCGCCGCAGTGGCGTCCTTGCCAGGGAGTGCCAAGGAGTTGGGTGGAGGCTTGACAGAAGCCATGGTGCGCTTTGCCGCGCGGTTTGAATACGCACGAACGGTGGAGGATGTGCTCGCACGCCGTTCTCGCCTGCTGTTCCTCGATGCGCGCAAAGCCATCGACATGGCCCCTGCTGTCGCAGGCATCCTCCAGGAAGAGTTGGGCATCGACCCCCAGCTGTCTGCCTTTTTGGTATTGGCGCAACAATATTTGCGCCCAGAAATGTGATAAGCGCTTGACTAGGCGCTTTCACTTTGCAATAATCGTGGGCTTCGCGTTTAAAGCGCGGAGTTTCTGCCCAGCGGGAAGTGCTGCAAATGGTTTGCGGTGCGGACGACGGGCCCAAGACTGACTGGCTGATTTGCGGCCCTTGAGAAGTTCTCTGGGGCTGTTGTCTTCTGGTGCAAGTTGGGAATATTGAAATGATCCAAACAGAATCTCGGTTAGAGGTTGCCGACAATACCGGCGCTAAGTCCGTCCTTTGCATTAAGGTGCTGGGTGGCTCTAAGCGTCGCTATGCAAGCGTTGGCGACATCATCAAGGTGAGCATCAAGGAAGCCGCTCCACGTGGTCGCGTCAAAAAAGGCGAGGTTTACAGTGCAGTGGTGGTTCGCACGGCGAAGGGTATTCGTCGCGGCGACGGTTCGCTCGTCAAATTCGACGGCAACGCTGCAGTGTTGCTGAATGCAAAGTTGGAGCCTATCGGCACCCGCATCTTTGGACCCGTGACGCGCGAGCTGCGTACCGAAAAGTTCATGAAGATCGTGTCCCTGGCTCCTGAAGTTCTCTAAGGACGCGCTATGAACAAGATTCGCAAAGGCGACGAAGTCATCGTGCTGACGGGGCGCGACAAGGGCAAGCGCGGCACAGTGTCGTTGCGCAAGGATGACTCTTATCTGGTCATCGATGGCATCAACCTGGTCAAGAAGCACGTCAAGCCAAACCCCATGAAGGGCACAACTGGCGGCATCGTTGAAAAGGCTATGCCAATCCATCAGTCCAACGTGGCCATCTTCAATGCGGCTACTGGCAAGGCTGATCGCGTAGGCATCAAGGTGCAAGCTGACGGTTCGCGCGTTCGCGTGTTCAAGTCCAGCGGCGCTGAAATCAAGGCGGCCTAAGGGGTAAACATGGCACGACTGCAAGACATTTACCGCGACAAAGTCGCTCCCGAGCTGACCAAGCAGTTCGGTTACACCTCGCCCATGCAAGTCCCACGTCTGACCAAGATCACCCTGAACATGGGTGTGAGCGAAGCCGTTTCGGACAAGAAGGTGATGGACAACGCCGTGGCTGACCTGACCAAGATTGCTGGTCAAAAGCCTGTGGTGACCAAGGCCAAGAAGGCTATCGCTGGTTTCAAGATCCGTGAAGGCCAAGCTATCGGCTGCATGGTGACCCTGCGTGGCGTTCAGATGTACGAATTCCTGGATCGTTTCGTGACCGTGGCTCTGCCCCGCGTCCGTGACTTCCGTGGTATCTCCGGCCGTGCTTTCGACGGTCGTGGCAACTACAACATCGGTGTCAAGGAACAGATCATTTTCCCTGAAATCGAGTATGACAAGGTTGACGCTCTGCGCGGCCTGAACATCAGCATCACCACAACGGCCAAGACCGACGAAGAAGCCAAGGCGCTTCTGGCAGGTTTCCGTTTCCCGTTCAAGAACTGAGGCGAAGCATGGCTAAAGTAGCTTTGATCCAGCGCGAACTGAAGCGCGAAAAACTGGCCGCCAAGTACGCAACCAAGTATGCGGAACTGAAGGCGATTGCTGGCGATGCCAAGCGCAGCGACGAAGAGCGTGAAGCAGCCCGCCTGGGCTTGCAAAAGCTCCCTCGCAACGCCAACCCAACGCGTCAGCGCAACCGTTGCGAAATCACCGGTCGTCCACGCGGTACGTTCCGTCAATTCGGTCTGGCCCGCGCCAAGATCCGTGAACTGGCTTTCAATGGCGACATCCCCGGTGTCACCAAGGCCAGCTGGTAAGCAGGCAGGAGAGATTAAACATGAGCATGAGTGATCCCATCGCTGACTTGCTGACCCGCATCCGTAACGCACAGATGGTGTCCAAAGCAACGGTTCAGGTACCTTCCTCCAAAGTGAAGGTTGCCATCGCCCAAGTGCTGAAGGACGAGGGTTATATCGACGGCTTCCAAGTGAAAACTGAAGCTGGCAAGTCCGAACTTGAAATCGCCCTGAAGTACTACGCAGGCCGTCCAGTGATTGAGCGCATCGAGCGCGTCAGCCGCCCTGGTCTGCGTGTCTACAAAGGCCGTGATTCCATTCCACAAGTCATGAACGGTCTGGGTGTGGCAATTGTCACGACTCCCAAGGGCGTGATGACTGATCGCAAAGCGCGTGCTACCGGTGTCGGTGGCGAAGTGCTGTGCTACGTGGCCTAACCGCGGCATTGAGGAGTAACTGAAATGTCCCGAGTAGGAAAAATGCCCGTGACCATCCCCGCTGGCGTGGATGTGTCGATCAAAGACGACCAGATCTCTGTGAAGGGTTCTGGTGGTACCTTGTCTCTGGCGCAAAACGTGCTGGTCAAGGTGTCTAGCAATGATGGCAAGCTGAGCTTCGAGCCCGTGAATGACTCGCGTGAAGCCAACGCCATGAGCGGAACCCTGCGTCAACTGGTCAACAACATGGTTGTTGGCGTGAGCAAAGGCTTTGAGAAAAAGCTGAGCTTGGTTGGTGTGGGTTACAAGGCTGCGGCATCAGGTTCCAAGCTGAACCTGGCTGTTGGTTATTCGCATCCCGTCAACTTTGAAATGCCTGCTGGCATCACCGTTGCCACCCCAACGCCCACTGAAGTGGTTGTGAAGGGTGCTGACCGTCAGCGCGTAGGTCAAATTGCTGCTGAGATCCGTGCTGTTCGTCCTCCCGAGCCCTATAAGGGTAAGGGTATCCGCTATGCGGACGAAAAGATCACGATCAAAGAGACCAAGAAGAAATAAGGAGCTGCAACATGTTGACAAAGAAAGAGCAGCGTCTTCGTCGTGCCCGTCAAACCCGCATTCGCATTGCTCAGCAAGGCGTGGCCCGTTTGACTGTGAATCGTACGAACCTCCACATTTACGCCAGCGTGATCTCTGGCGATGGCAGCAAGGTGTTGGCAAGTGCCTCCACGGCAGAAGCCGACGTGCGCCAGTCGCTCGGCGGCTCGGGCAAGGGTGGCAATGCCGCTGCAGCCCAGCTGATCGGCAAGCGCATCGCTGAAAAGGCGAAGGCAGCAGGCGTCGAGAAGGTTGCATTTGATCGTGCAGGTTTCGCTTACCACGGTCGCGTCAAGGCTTTGGCCGATGCAGCCCGCGAAGCTGGTCTGCAGTTCTAAGCGGAGCGGAATAAAAAATGGCTAAATTTCAACCCAAAGTGCAAGACGAAGGTCGTGACGACGGTCTGCGCGAAAAAATGATCGCGGTCAACCGCGTGACCAAAGTCGTGAAGGGCGGCCGTATTCTCGGTTTTGCTGCACTGACTGTGGTTGGCGACGGTGATGGCCGCGTCGGCATGGGCAAGGGCAAATCCAAGGAAGTGCCTGCTGCCGTGCAGAAGGCGATGGAAGAAGCTCGCCGCAACATGGTCAAGGTTTCGCTGAAGAACGGCACCATCTATCACAACGTCACGGGCCACCATGGCGCCGCTGTCGTGATGATGGCGCCCGCTCCAAAGGGTACCGGCATCATTGCTGGTGGTCCTATGCGCGCAGTCTTTGAAGTGTTGGGCGTGACGGATATCGTGGCCAAGAGCCATGGTTCCTCCAATCCTTACAACATGGTTCGCGCAACGTTTGACGCCCTTGTCAATTCGACGACTCCGTCGAACGTGGCAGCCAAGCGTGGCAAGACAGTCGAAGACATCTTCGCCTGAACCGGAGTCTGAAATGACAACGCAACAAACCGTCAAGATTCAACTGGTGCGCAGCCCGATTGGCACCAAAGAGTCGCACCGCGCCACCGTCCGTGGTCTGGGTCTGCGCAAGCTGAACAGTGTCAGCGAACTGCAAGACACGCCCGAAGTGCGCGGCATGATTAACAAGATCAGCTATCTGGTCAAAATCGTCTGAGAGATCGATCATGGAACTCAATAGCATCAAGCCCGCAGACGGCGCCAAGCATGCCAAGCGCCGCGTAGGCCGTGGCATTGGCTCCGGTCTGGGTAAGACCGCTGGCCGTGGTCACAAGGGTCAAAAGTCGCGTTCCGGCGGCTATCACAAGGTGGGCTTCGAAGGCGGTCAAATGCCTTTGCAGCGTCGCCTGCCAAAGCGCGGTTTCAAGTCGCAGTCTCTGAAGTTCAACGCAGAAGTCACTTTGTCTGCTCTGGAACAACTCGGCCTGCCTGAAGTCGACGTGTTGGCTCTGAAGCAAGCAGGTTTGATTGGTGAGCTGGCCAAGGTGGTGAAGGTCATCAAGACCGGCTCTCTGACCAAGGCCGTCAAGCTGACTGGCATCGGTGCAACGGCAGGTGCCAAGGCAGCTATCGAAGCTGCTGGCGGCTCCCTCGCCTGATAGCACTCCCCAAGGAAGGCATCTGTGGCAACTAGCGCAGCTCAAATTGCAAAGACCGGCAAGTTCGGCGACTTGCGTCGTCGGCTGGTTTTTCTGTTGCTTGCGCTGGTCGTGTATCGCATCGGGGCTCATATCCCTGTGCCAGGCATCGATCCAGCCCAACTTCAGCAGTTGTTCAGTGGACAACAGGGCGGCATCCTGAACTTGTTCAACATGTTCTCGGGTGGCGCTTTGTCTCGCTTCACGGTTTTTGCACTGGGGATCATGCCGTACATCTCGGCATCGATCATTTTGCAGTTGATGACTTACGTCATTCCTACCTTTGAGCAATTGAAGAAGGAAGGCGAGGCCGGCCGCAGAAAGATTACCCAGTACACACGTGCTGGTACTTTGGGTCTGGCGCTTTTCCAGTCGTTCGGCATCGCTGTTGCGCTGGAAAGCTCTGCAGGTCTGGTGCTGAGTCCTGGTTTTGGTTTCCGTCTTACGGCGGTGGTGAGTCTGACTGCTGGAACAATGTTCCTGATGTGGTTGGGCGAGCAAATCACTGAGCGTGGTTTAGGCAACGGCATTTCCATCCTGATCTTTGCAGGTATTGCCGCAGGGCTCCCAAGCTCTATTGGTGGTTTGCTGGAATTGGTCAGTACTGGCGCGATGTCAGCACCTGCTGCGATCTTCATCGTACTGGTGGTGGGTCTGGTAACATACTTCGTTGTGTTCGTGGAGCGAGGCCAGCGCAAGATTCTCGTGAACTATGCCCGCCGTCAGGTGGGGAACAAGGTTTACGGCGGTCAGGCGTCTCATCTGCCCCTGAAGTTGAACATGGCCGGCGTGATTCCACCGATCTTTGCATCGTCGATCATTCTGTTGCCGGCAACAGTAGTGAATTGGTTCAGTGCAGGCGATTCGATGCGTTGGCTGAAGGATATCTCTGGTGCTCTGACTCCTGGTCAGCCCATCTATGTGATGTTCTATGCGGCCGCCATCATCTTCTTCTGTTTCTTCTATACGGCGTTGGTTTTCAACAGCCGCGAGACGGCAGATAACCTGAAGAAGAGCGGTGCCTTCATTCCTGGAATTCGCCCAGGCGAGCAAACCGCCCGCTACATTGACAAGATTCTGGTTCGCTTGACTCTTGCCGGTGCTGTGTACATCACCTTTGTGTGCTTGCTGCCCGAGTTCTTGATTCTCAAGTACAACGTGCCGTTCTACTTTGGTGGTACATCGTTGTTGATCATTGTGGTGGTGACCATGGACTTCATGGCCCAGGTTCAGAACTACATGATGTCGCAGCAATACGAGTCTCTGCTCAAGAAAGCTAATTTCAAGGGTGGCAGTGCTGGTTGAAGCATGATTTCTGAGCAGCCAGTGCTGCTCAGAAGTTATGAAATTAAGTTAAGTGAGCGCCCCACGAGTTTTCGCGGGCACGCATTGTGTTCCGTGCAAAGCAGCCGGGACGGATGGAAAAGTTTTAGGAGAATGCAATGAGAGTTTCGGCTTCGGTCAAAAAAATCTGCCGCAACTGCAAGATCATCCGCCGCAAGGGTGTGGTGCGCGTGATCTGCACGGATCTGCGTCATAAGCAGCGCCAAGGTTGATTGGAAAGTATTAGAGGACGCATATGGCACGTATCGCTGGCATCAACATTCCGCCTCACAAGCATGCGGAAATCGGTCTGACCTCCATTTTTGGCATTGGTCGCACCCGCGCTCGCAAGATTTGCGAAGCAACTGGCATCGCTTACACCAAGAAGATCAAGGATCTGACGGATAGCGATCTGGAAAAAATTCGCGAGCAAATCGAACAGTTCACCATCGAAGGTGACCTGCGTCGCGAAACCACCATGAACATCAAGCGTTTGATGGACATTGGCTGCTACCGTGGTTTCCGCCATCGTCGTGGTCTGCCGATGCGTGGTCAGCGTACGCGTACCAACGCCCGTACTCGCAAGGGTCCGCGCAAGGGTGCAGCTGCACTGAAGAAATAAAGAGATTGAAAGATCATTATGGCTAAGTCTCCTGCCAATAACGCAGCTCAGCGCGTTCGCAAGAAGGTTCGCAAGAACGTTTCGGACGGTATTGCACACGTGCATGCCTCCTTCAACAACACGATCATTACCATTACCGATCGTCAAGGCAACGCTTTGTCTTGGGCGTCGTCTGGTGGTCAAGGTTTCAAGGGCTCGCGCAAGTCCACTCCCTTCGCAGCACAGGTGGCTTCAGAAGTGGCTGGCCGCGCTGCCATTGACCAAGGTATCAAGAACCTGGATGTCGAGATCAAGGGCCCTGGTCCAGGTCGTGAATCCTCTGTGCGCGCTCTGGGCGCCTTGGGCATCCGCATCACATCGATTTCCGATGTGACGCCTGTGCCGCACAATGGCTGCCGCCCTCAAAAGCGTCGCCGTATCTAATTTTTTCAAGCCCACCGCCGCCTGTAGACGCGTAAGCGCTCCAGGCGGCTCCCGCAATGGTTTGCGGTAGATGACATAAAAGGAAGCTCAAGTGGCACGTTACCTCGGCCCCAAGGCCAAACTTTCCCGCCGTGAAGGCACGGACCTGTTCCTGAAGAGCGCTCGTCGCTCCATCGCTGACAAGTCCAAGTTCGATTCCAAGCCTGGTCAGCATGGTCGTACCTCCGGCGCCCGTACCTCTGACTATGGACTGCAGCTGCGCGAAAAGCAAAAAGTCAAGCGCATGTACGGCATTCTGGAAAAGCAATTCCGCCGTTACTTCGAAGCCGCTGATGGCAAGAAGGGCAACACCGGTGCGAATCTGCTGTTCCTGTTGGAGTCACGCCTGGACAACGTCGTGTATCGCATGGGCTTTGGCTCCACACGTGCAGAAGCCCGTCAGTTGGTTTCGCACAAGGCGATCACTGTGAACGGCCAGTCGGTCAACATCCCTTCGTACCTTGTGAAGGTCGGTGATGTGGTCGCTGTACGTGAGAAGTCCAAGAAGCAGGCCCGTATCACTGAAGCACTGCAACTGGCTGCTCAAGTGGGCATGCCCGCTTGGGTTGATGTGAATGCCGACAAGGCAGAAGGTGTCTTCAAGAAGGTGCCTGATCGTGATGAATTCGGTGCGGATATCAACGAATCCCTGATCGTTGAGTTGTATTCGCGCTAATCACTCGATCTAGTTTTCGAGTAAACCGTTCCTAAACCGCGAGGCATCGCGGTTTAGGCGCTTCACCAGCCTTACCGGTGTAACGAGCTGGGGGTATTGAGAGGAAGTTTGAATGCAAACCAATTTGCTGAAACCCAAGACGATCAATGTCGAGCAGCTGGGCCACAACCGCGCCAAAGTGGCTCTGGAGCCGTTTGAGCGGGGCTATGGCCATACACTGGGCAACGCTATCAGACGCGTTCTGCTTTCGTCTATGGTGGGTTACGCAGCGACTGAAGTCACCATTGCCGGTGTGCTTCACGAGTACTCCTCTATTGATGGAGTTCAAGAAGATGTGGTGAACATTCTCTTGAACCTGAAGGGCGTGGTGTTCAAGCTCCACAACCGTGATGAAGTGACCCTGAGCCTGCGCAAGGACGGCGAAGGCGTCGTGACCGCACGTGATATCCAGACACCCCACGATGTAGAGATCGTCAACCCCGATCACGTGATTGCACACTTGTCGCAGGGCGGCAAGCTGGACATGCAGATCAAGGTGGAAAAGGGCCGTGGTTACGTGCCTGGCAGCATGCGTCGTTATGCCGACGAAGCCACTAAGTCTATTGGCCGTATTGTTCTCGACGCCTCTTTCTCTCCAGTCAAGCGCGTTAGCTACACAGTCGAAAGTGCCCGCGTGGAGCAGCGTACCGATCTGGACAAGCTGGTCGTGGAGATTGAAACCAACGGCGCGATCACTGCGGAAGATGCCGTGCGTGCGTCTGCCAAGATTTTGGTGGAGCAGTTGGCTGTGTTTGCCCAGCTGGAAGGCGGCGAACTGACAGCTTTTGAGACACCTTCGGGCCCACGTGGCGGTGCTACGTTCGATCCGATTTTGCTCCGCCCAGTGGATGAATTGGAACTGACAGTGCGTTCTGCCAACTGCCTCAAGGCAGAGAACATCTACTACATCGGTGATCTGATTCAGCGCACCGAAAACGAGTTGCTCAAGACGCCTAATCTTGGTCGTAAGTCGCTCAACGAAATCAAGGAAGTCTTGGCTTCCCGCGGTCTCACCTTGGGTATGAAGCTTGAGAACTGGCCACCAGCCGGTCTCGACAAGCGTTAAGTTATAATTTTCGGTTCTCTGAATGGGAACAGTGCGTTGGGCAGTACCTGATACGGCTGCTCAATTTAATTAAAGTAAAAGGAAAGCACCATGCGCCACGGACACGGCCTCCGTAAACTCAATCGCACCAGCTCGCACCGCCTTGCGATGCTGCAAAACATGATGAACTCGCTTATCGAGCATGAGGCCATCAAAACAACGGTCCCCAAGGCTAAAGAACTTCGCCGCGTGATCGAGCCCATGATCACTTTGGCTAAAGAAGACTCCGTCGCCAACCGTCGCCTCGCATTCAACCGTCTGCGTGACCGTGACAGCGTTACCAAGCTCTTCAACGAACTGGGTCCACGCTTCAAAGCCCGTCCCGGTGGCTACACACGCATCTTGAAGATGGGTTTCCGTGTGGGCGACAATGCTCCTATGGCTTACGTCGAACTGGTTGATCGTGCTGCGGAAACTGAAAATTCTTCGGCAGCTGCTGAATAATAGGGTATAATTTAAATCTACCGCGCGATGGAGCAGTCTGGTAGCTCGTTGGGCTCATAACCCAAAGGTCGGAGGTTCAAATCCTTCTCGCGCAACCAAAAAAAGAAAAAGCCTGCACCCGTGCAGGCTTTTTTGTTTTGGGTAGCCATTTCAGCTCAGGCCGATTAGTTGCTGACATCGCTTCTGCATACCCTGCGGTGCTTGATCAATCCCTTGCAGATTTGACTTGGCGATCCAGCTTCGCAGCAAATTGGAATGTCATTCGCGTGACGTAGAAAAGACAATGGGTTGCGTATTTTTCAGCGTTTTTCCCTCTGCGGTTCTGGCGCACCGCCCGAGGTTCGCTGTAGACATCACTAACTTTGGACAATCTGTTTGAATAACCGGCCTTGCGACGCGCGATTTATTCGGCTCACAAGTGAGTTCCGCATAGGTCAAACGCGGTTGCTAGCGCAGCGGTGGCCCAAACTAACCGCCCAGCACTACCCAGCTCGTCGCAAAGCTGGCTGACGTGGCGCAAGCCTACAGCGCGGTAGCGCGTTTGGCGTAGTTGGGACACTTACCCCGCCATTTAATCTATACGGCGATAGCGACCTTCTCGAATTTCGGTGAAGTAGACCTTCCGTATGGTGTCTCCATTGGAATCAAAGACGATTTCCTGCTGCAGACCTTGGTACGGGCCACTGCGTGCTACGGCAGCTTTCACGGGCTCCCCCGGTTTTCGGTTTTTCAAGGCTGTGAGTACGACGGTGGCGGCATCGTAGGTCGAAACGGAGCTGTATCCTGGGTTGCGTTGGAACCGTTTGAAGTAAGCGTCGCTGAATTCTTTGAATCGAGGTGATGCGTCGTCGCGGTCGTAGTTCTGTACGATCAACAGGCCTTCGACTACTTCTCCGCCCAGGTCGATCAACTGTTCAGTGGCTGCCCATTCAGACGCAGCGATGGGCAGCCTGGGAGCGAGCTTGCGAGCGGCCTGCGCCAAACGAGCAACGTCCAGAGCCCCAGAGATAAAAAGTAGGCCGTCGGGTTTGCTTTGCAGCATTTTGGTCACTGTGCCTTCAAAGTCCGCGTCCTTGCTTGACTCGTAGGAAATCTCGGCAGCGACTGAGGCACCCAGGCCTTCAGCAGCTGTTCGGAATTCATCCAGCCATGATTGGGTGAAGGAACGGTTACGAAGATCGTAGGCCACCGCGATGCGCTTTTGGCCTCTGCTGTGCATCACCTTGGCATAGTCCCCCGCGTTGTCGCGCGTGGTGCGGTTGATGCGATACAGGTTGTCATCCTTGCCCAGGAACTCCATCGCGGTGATCGTTGGGCTGATTTGAAAAATGCCTGCTTGCCCGGTAATCGGCACGATCACCGCCGCCATGCCGCTGGTAAACGGGCCCACCACAGCCTCTACTTTGGCGGTAACCAGTTGGTTGGCGGAAGCGTGCGCGGTTTCTTTGCTTTGCGCATCGTCTTTGGCCATGATTTCGACCAATCGTCCGTTGGCACCTCCAGCCCTGTTGAATTGCTCTACTGCTAGAGTCAATCCGTTCAGTCCGGATTGCCCGTTATCCGAGTTAGGCCCCGAAAGGCCACCGATGAAACCAATGCGGATAGGTTCGACAGGTTTTTCAGAGCAGGCGGCCAGCACCGCTGCAATCGCAATCAAGAAAGCGGAAACTTTTTTCATGGGCAACCCGATGTGTAACAAAATACTTCTACGATAACGCCTTCGTGCTTGCACGTGTCGGTTTGCCCATGAAAAAACTGGATGGTCTGTCGGTCTTAGTGCCAGAAAATGAGGACATCATTGGCCGGGGGCAGCCACGTCGGTTCGACTGGCGTGGAGCGTGGAACCGCTCCCTGCGGTTCAGGCTGCTAGCTTTGGGAATGATGCCGCTGCTGATGGCATTTCCACTGGTCATGGCAGCACTGAGTATTTTGGGTGGTGATCGGGCCGAAGAGATGCTCTTGGCCAACCTGCGGGGGCAGTTGGGCGCGAGCAGCACCTATCTGGAGCAGACGCGGCGACAAACCGGCCAGCAGCTGGGTCAGTTGGTCCGTAGCGAGCGCATACGCACACTCCTTAGCAGCAACAGCGATCCTAAAAATGTGCGGCGGGTGCTGGCTGAGGTGGCTGACAGCAATAACCTGGATTACCTGCTGATCATCGAGGAAAACGGCAGGATAGTTGCAAGCAACTCGGGCCACTCTGCTGGCATGGTGCTGCCTCGGGACCATGTGGTTGAGCAGGCTCGGGAGGGAGTCGTCACTTCTGCCTTCGAGCGATTCGAGCCCAGTGTGCTGGAACTGCTGGGCAAAAATCTGCAGAGTCAGGCGACTGGGTCATTGCCAGAGGGTGGCAACCATTCTGCAGAGCGCAGAGGTCTGGCCATACATGCGGCGGCGCACTTTCCTTTGGCGGTAGACAGTCCCAATGCCATGTTGGTAGGCGGTATTTTGCTCAATCGCAATGCGCCCTTGATCGAGCACATGCGAGAGCTTGTCTACCCGGTTGGTACCCTGCCTGACAACACGGAGGGCTTGGTCTTGCTGACGGTGGACGACACCATCATTTCTCTGAGCAGGCAACGACGTGAGGGCGGCCGCTTCACAGGCGGACATCTGACTGTGGAGCCCACCTTGGAATTGGCCAAGGGTGAGAAACAGTGGATGGGACGAACGAGGTTCGGTGATGCCACCTACATGATGGGCATCGATGCAATCCATGACATTCACGAGGGAGAGATCCTGGGCTCAGTGGGGGTGGCGTTTCCCTACGCCCCCTACGAAAGGGCTATCCGGCTGCTGCTGATTGCCGTTGGCGGCGTACTGGCTGTAACCATGCTGGTGGTGTCTGTCTCCTATTTGGCCGCTGGCAGGGAGATCACCGGGCGTCTTCAGGCGATTGGTCAAGCCATGTCGCGCGTGCGGCAGGGCGACCGCAGCGCTCGCGTCGCTGGTGGGCACCGCCGGGACGAGTTGGAGAAGCTGGCTCGCCACTTCAATGGGTTGTTGGACACGATTGCCAAGCAAGATGCCAGCCAGAAGGTGGCTCAAAAAACCATCGCCGATGAAGCCTCACGCCGTCGGGCGCTGTTCGAGCACGAGCGCGATGGCGTGGTCATTCTCAATGAAGATGGCTCTGTATTTGAGGCCAACCCGAGTGCAGCCCGGATGCTGGGCTACTCAACTGATGAGTTGCGAGGCATGCACGCGCCAGCCTGGGATGCCAAATTCAGCGCTGCCGAGATTGCTGACAACATCCGTATGACGCGCAATGAGGGTGAATTGCTGGAGACCGTGCACCGACGCAAAGATGGCACCACCTATGCAGCAGAAATCACGATCAGCAAGGTGCGGTGGGGTGATCGCACCTTCATCCTGACCAGCCAGCGAGACGTTTCTGAGCGCAAAGCCGTAGAGGCTGAGTTGGGTCGCTACCGCATCAATCTAGAGCAGTTGGTCGAGCAGCGCACTCGCGAGCTGAACGACCGTACCGCCCAGCTGGACACCATTTTTGCGCTGAGCCCTGATGGCATGGTGTCTTTTGACCGCCAAGGCCATGTGGCTTCTGTGAATCAGGCGTTCCTGCACCTGACGAAGCTGGACAGTGGCAAGGTTCAAGGCTTGGATGAGCAGGCTTTTGAGGAGGTGTTACGGGCACTATGTCGTGAGCCCCTGTCCTTCTCAGGATTCGAGGGCCTCCGCCGAGGGGGCGGTTCGGGGTCCGAAGGCCCGAGGCCGCTGCTGGAAATGGCGGGGCCAGGTGGGCGTGTGCTTGAACTGCGTCTGAAGTCCTCCGAATCGGCGTTTGTTTCGCAGGTTCTCTACATCCGCGATATCACGCATGAGACGGAAGTCGACCGCATGAAGAGTGAGTTTCTGACCACTGCAGCCCATGAGCTGCGCACCCCGATGGCCAGTATCTACGGCTTCTCCGAACTGCTTTTGATGCGCAAGTTTTCGGACGAAAAGCGGCAAGAGCTGCTGGAAACCATTGCCAGGCAGGCCACTCGCATGTCCACCATCATTAATGAATTGCTGGACCTGGCTCGCATCGAGGCACGGCAGGGCCAGGATTTTGCGATGGAGACAGTGCCGTTGCAGGACATTGTGCGCCTGGTGGCTGACGACTACAGCCCGCCGACAGGGCGTGCTCAGCCCGTCCTGTCTGACTGCGAGGTACCGGTGTATGTGAAAGCTGACCGTGGCAAGCTGCAACAGGCCATCCTGAATGTGCTGTCGAACGCTTACAAATACTCCCCTGATGGCGGGGACGTGGTCATTGAGTGCCAACTTCAAGACGATGGCCGGTACGTGGCCATCACCATTCGTGACCAAGGCATGGGCATGTCGCAAGAGCAGGCGCAGCGGGTCTTTGAGCGCTTTTACCGTGCCGATGCATCGGGTCACATTCCGGGGACGGGGCTGGGCATGAGCATCGTCAAGGAAATCATCGAGATCATGGGCGGCAAGGTCAGCGTGAACAGTGAACCTGCCGTGGGCACCGCTGTCACGATCCTTCTGCCTGTGGTCGCTGTTGCCGAGGCATAGTGCAAAATCAACCAGTTGGGCTTTGACCAAACAGATCGGAGCGTGCCGATTCCGTGATGGCCACCACGCAGGGGTGGCTGATGCGCCGCTCCACTGAAATGGCGAAGAACTCCTCCACCAATTCGTTTGAACTACCAATGACTTCCACCCCAAACTGGGCTTGGGTCTCTTGCTCCAGAACGGTGGGTGACGTGAAGATACCCCGGCCTTCCCGCCCGAAGGCGTTCATCAGAGCGCTATCGTCGAACTCTCCCACGATGCGAGGCTGCAGGTGGTGCTTGTTGAGCCAGTGGTCGAGTTGCTGGCGCACCGACGACTGAGGCCCTTGAATGAGCATGGGCGCCCCGTGAAGGCACTGGGGAAAGGCGCCCTGCAATTCTTTTTTGAGAGACGGCGCGCAGAAAAAGCTCATGCTCGATGAGCCCAAGGCGTGGTTGAACGCGCGCACGCCGATTTTCTTGGAGGCTGGTTCATCGGCCAGCAGCAGATCGAGCCGGTGGATACTGAGTTGCGCCAGCAGTTCGGGGAATTTGCCCTCGTGGCATGTCATGTGCACCTGTTCGTGCATCCCCAGCGCGGGCTCCAGCAAATGGTAAGCCACCGATTTGGCGACCGAGTCGGCCACCCCCACCTTGAAATCCAGCGGTTTTGCCTGTCCTCTGGGTAGTCGGATGGATTTTTCAAGCTCATCGCTGAGCGCAAAGATCTGCTCTGCGTACCCCAAGGCGATGCGGCCCTCGTTCGTCAATTCCAGCTCGCGTCCGCGTTTGCGAAACAGTTCATGGCCCAGCCATTCCTCCAGCTGGTTGATCTGTCCCGACAAAGTTTGGGGTGTGGTGTGCAATTGCTCACCGGCACGCATTACGCCGCCTGCCTTGGCTGCGGCCCAGAAGTAGCGCAGATGTTTGAAGTTCATGGTGGCAAATTATTCGCGAAAAACGAAGTATTTTGTTGAATAAAACGAATATAAGCGAAGTATTGATTTCTTTAGAGTACAGGGTTGGCAAGGACAACACGCCTTGTCTGCGGTATCGCACATTCGTGTTCAGAAGGAGTTGCCATGCGTATTACGACCCGAGGAAAAGTCGCTGTATCGGCCATGACGGACCTGGCCCTGCATCAGAGGATGAAGCCGGTGTCGCTGACGACCATCAGCCAGCGCCAAGGCACATCACTTTCTTACCTGGAACAGTTGTTCAGCGCACTGCGTCGCGCAGGGCTGGTGGAGAGCACGCGTGGGCCAGGAGGCGGCTACACGCTGGCCCGCAAGCCCGAGCAAATCGCTGTGGCGGAAATCATCCTGGCGGTGGAGAACATGGAGGTGGATGACTACCAGCCCCTCACGCCGCCCCAGGTGGCTCAGCTCAAGGCCATGACGGGTGAGCTGTGGGTGTCGTTCAATGCCCGGGTGCTGGACTATTTGAAGTCCGTTTCGTTGCGCGACCTCATGACTCAGGCGCAAGCCCAGGGTGTGGTTGCCGCGCCCGAGGCGTCGGCTGCTGCACCGCGCAAGGCGCTGGGGGTGGTGCCTGTGAAGCGCCCATTGATGTCACGCCTGCAAATTCCCAATTCGGTATTTGCATTGGGCTCGATGCCGCTGGCCCCTCGGCGCTGAGTTTTGTCTTTGGAAGCTTGCGGGGGGGTGATCCCCTGCGGTGAGCCGCATCTGACCTGCAGACCGCAATGCACAGCCAACGCTGATTCGGCGCTGGCTGTGCATGTGCATCAGCTCAAGGACGGATCCGCCGCCATGTTGTCGAACTTCTTGAAGTACTGACGAGCCATCGCCACCAACTGTGCATCGGTCGGGTGGTCGGCCGCCACGGAATCCACCACAGCGGCGGAGACCGCTGCGTTGTGCTTGCTGCACCAGTCGCGGAACTGGTTGCGAGCCAGGCCGGGCCCGCACAGCAGGACTTCATGGGTGCCTTGCAATGCTTTGGCGGTGTCAGCAAAGAACGCGCTGGTGTCGTCGTTCTTGCCCTGGTGCTTGTGGTGGCTGCGCGATTTGACGCGCTGGGCTTCCATGTGTTCGCGGTCAAACATCACCACGTGGGCTTCGGAATGGTCCATCCAGACGACGGCGTGAAAAGTGCTCATGGGTCAACTTTCTTGAAGTGAAAAACATCTGCCCGCGTGGGGCAGTTCTTGGAATCGTGGGTTATTTGGCGGGGCGGGCGTGGCGTTCTGCGGCCTCTTGGCAGGGCAGGCAGCGTGCAACCTCGGGGGTTGCCTGCAAGCGGGCCGGTGCGATGTTCTGGCCGCAGTCGGTGCACTCGCCGTAGGTGCCGGCATCCATGCGTTCCAGCGCCGATGCGATGGCGTTGAGTTGCGCCGATTCGTGCTCCTCTATTGCAAATTCGAGTGAGCGTTCGCTGGCCACCTGGGCGCGGGAATCTTCAGCGTGGCCGAAATGCTCGGCCGCAGCCTCGACCCGGCCCATGTTGCCGCCGCGCTGTTGCGCAATCTGGGCGAGGATGCCGGCTTTGTGATCCAGCAGCTGCTGGCGTAACGATGCGACCTGGGTCTTGTCCATGCGGTCAACTCCTGGAAAGTGATTGAACGCCTTCATGGTGCGCCTGCAAGGTGATAGGCGTGTTGACGCAAGTCAATTTGCTGGCGCGTCTCAGCGACAGCCGCCAACGGACCTGGAATAGCCGCTGACTCGGGAGCCGACGGCTTATTTGCGCCGCGCGAGCATCTCCGCCGTGCTGGTTTTGCGGTCGGCATTGATGCGCTGAACATGCGGGCGTTCTGCCATGCGGACCAGGTAGTCGCGCACCGGCAGCTCTGCCAGGTAGTCCCGGCCATAGATGGCCTTGGTGGCTGAGCTGACCAGGGGCAGGTGCACGATGGCGGCGCAGTCGGCCATGCTGAAGCTGTCGCCCGCCACGTAGGGGGCAAAAGACGCCAGCTTGGCAAAGGCAGCGATGTTCTTCTCCAGTTGAATCCCCACTTTCTCCCGTGCGGCTTCACTCACCGTGCCGCCAAAAAAGGCTTGGGGGTAGAGGTTGCGGGCGACCAGTTCCAGGTGCAACTCCATGAAGGTGATCAGTTCGCGCACCTTGGCGGCCGCGAACGCCTGGGCGGGGACGAGGGCCGGAGCGGGGTAAGCGGCCTCGATGTAGTCAGCAATCACTGCGGATTCGCACAGCGGGCCCTCCGGGGTGAGCAGATAGGGCACCTTACCCAGGGGTGAGGCCGCCAGATCGGTCTGGCCCACCCAGGCAAGCTGCTCCTGAAAGGGCACGCCTTTTTCAAGCAGCGCAAGCTTGACCTTGTTGTAGTAATTGCTGGCAGAAAAGCCGCAGAGCATCAGCATGGGGTGGTCTCCTGAAGGTTGTAAAAAAATGGGGCGCGAGTGTTTCCACATCCTAGAAGCCCGTGCGCAAAGCGGGCGTCGCGGAGTTGACCTAGGTTATGAAACGAAAAGGTGTATCCCGCCCTGCGCAGGGGGCGCCTACAATCCCGCCACATGCCACCCCTGCCCCTGCAAACCCTTCGCAGCCTTCGATGGCTCGCCCGCTTCGTGCTGGCGTGGTTTGTGTTGTCGATAGGGGTTGCCGTGGCGTCGCCCTTGATTCACCCCAAGCCGGTGGAGTTGATCTGCCTGGGTTCGGGGGCCGTCAAGCTGGTGGTCAAGACAGATGATGGCGCGCAAGACATGCCCAGCCACACGCTGGACTGCCCGTTGTGCGTACACATAGGCGCACCGCCACCGATATTGCAGACCCGGCTGCCAGAGGTGCATCCACTGGCGCACGCGTTGCTTCCCATCCCGGCTGCGCACATTGCGGCCCGCACGGCGGCGCCGCTGCCGCCACGCGGCCCTCCGGTCATTTCTTGATTTGCTATTGTTTTAATAGCTGCTTGCGCTTGCCTATAAAGCGCTAGAGGCCTATTTGATTCAATAGAAAAGGCGCTGTCTGCTTTGGCTGCAGATGCATGGCGCTGGGTTGGCCCCGCTGGTTCGCGCCCCCGGCGTTACCGGCATCTGCGCTGTCTTTGCAGCTCCAGCGCTCCACCCCCTGTTCCTCGTCCTGCGTGTTGGGCACAGACCAAAGCCTAGGCGGCAAGTCTGGCCCGCAGTTCTCCATCCTGCTTTTGTCTGCTTGTTTTTTAGGAGTGATTCCATGTCTTTGATTCGTAACCCCCTGGCCCGCCACCTGACTGCTGCCTTTGCCCTGACCTGCGCCCTGAGTGGAGGCGTTTGGGCGCAAACCGCCAACGTGAAGGTGGAAGGTGCCTGGGCGCGCGCCACCGTGCAGGGCCAAAAGGGCACTGGCGCGTTCATGAAGATCACTGCGCCTGAAGGCGCGAAACTGGTTGGTGCCTCGTCGCCCGCCGCTGGCGTGACGGAAGTGCACGAGATGAAGATGGAAGGCGACGTGATGAAGATGCGCGCCATGCCCTTCCTCGATCTGCCCGCCGGCAAGACGGTGGAACTCAAGCCCGGTGGCTACCACATCATGCTGCTGGACCTGAAGGCTCCCCTGGCCAAGGACACCACCGTGCCCGTGAAGCTGACCTTCAAGGACGCCAAGGGCGTGGAAAGCACCCAGGAGCTGACCCTGCCCGTGGCCACTTCGGCCCCCGGCACGCCTGCCATGCCTGCAGCCGCCGGTGCTGCCGGTCACGGGCATGGCCACGGCACTGCCAAGCACTGAAGTCGCCCTGGGGCCTCGGGTTGGAGTAAGCTGCCTTGCGACCTGCTTAGGGGCATTCGGGCCGACATGCGTGCGGCGCTGAAGGGCTCCCTGGCGGGACTCCCACTTCCTTCTTTTCCTGCAAGGCGGCCATGAGCGACACATCCCACTTCAGTTTTGGCAAATTCGTCCCCGGCTTTGATTTTCTGCAAAGCCTGGCCAAGGGGGCTGCCAGTGGCATTCCGCAAATGCCGCAACTCTCGCACTGGGTGGCGCCCACCCTCAGTGTGGAAGAGCTGGAAAAGCGCATTGATGAACTCAAGGCCGTGCAGTTCTGGCTGGAGCAAAACTCCCGCGCACTGGCCGCCACCATCCAGGCCCTGGAAGTGCAAAAGATGACCCTGGCCACCCTCAAGGGCATGAATGTGAGCATGGGCGACGTGGCCAATGCCTTCAAGTTCCAGGGCAGTGACGCGGTGATGCAGGGCATGCAAAAAGCGGCCGATGCCTTCAGCAGTGCCGCACGGCCTGCCGCAACGCAGGCGGCTGCCCCCGCTCCGACTCCTCCGGCACCGGCTCCAGCCCCTGCGCCAGCTCCTGCACCCAGCCCCGCCCCGGCACCCGAGGCCGCTGCCGATGCCCCCAAGGCAGAAGCCCCTCGCAACCCTGGCGTGGTGGACCCACTGCACTGGTGGGGCGCGTTGACCACCCAGTTCCAGGAGATTGCCGCCAACGCGTTGAAAGACGCCAACCACCACGGCAACCCCCTGGGCGCCACGCAGCACCTGGCCAAAGATGCGTTGAAGAAGGCCACCGATATGGCCAGCCACCTAGCGGCCCAGGGTGTGCAAAGCCTGCAGGAAGTGGCCCGCGCCGCGCAGGCCGCCAAACCTGCTGCGGCTCCGCGCAAGGCACCGTCTCGTTCCGCTGCGGCACCCAAACCTGCCCCCGCCAAATCTGCTGGCAGCCAGCGCGCGGCGCCTGCACCGGCGGGCAAGTCAGGCCGTGCTTCCGCCAAAGCGCCTGCCGCCCGCAAAACTGCAGCCAAGAAGGCCCCTGCCAAAAAGGCTCCCGCCAAGTCACCGCGCCAGCGGTGAGGGTGAAGGTGCACACCCGCCGCAGGTGGCGTGATGGCCGGATTTCTGCGCGGGCAAGCGGTCCGGGGCCTGCCAGCTTTGCCCCGGCGCGCTAAAGTGGCTGGACTATGACTCTTTTTCCTACTGGCCATGCCACCCATCCCCAGTGGCGCATGGCGGCGGCGCTGGTTGTGGCGCAGCTGCGCGCTCAAATGGCGCTGCCCGCCTATGCCGCGGCGCCCACGCTGGGCTTGCTTTACATCACCGACCACTACGCCAGTGACGCGCGCGAACTGCTCGACTATCTGGCCAGCGAACTGCCCGAGGTGACCGACTGGAGCGGCACCGTGGGGGTGGGCGTGTCTGCCAACAACGCCGAGTATTTTGATGAGCCAGCCCTGTCGGTGATGCTGCTGGACGTTCCCGCCGACCAATACCGCGTGTTCTCGGGCGTGGCACCGCTGCCGCGCCACCCGGCCAGCGGTTTTGTGGCCCAGACCGCCTTGGTCCACGCCGATGGACACACGCCCGATTTGGCCGAGTTGCTGCAGGAAATGGCCGACCGCACCGAAACCGGCTACCTGTTCGGCGGCCTCAGCGCCAGCCGCACCGCCAACGTGCAGTTTGCCGTGGGCGGCAATGGCAACATGGCCGGGCAGGGCGCAGCCAGTGGGGTGTTCGACGGCGGTTTGTCGGGCGTGGCCTTTGGGCCGCAGGTGCCGCTGCTGTCGCGCGTCACGCAGGGTTGCCAGCCGGTGGGCCCGCTACACACCATCACGGCAGCCAACGACAACGTGGTGCTGGAACTGGACCATGAACCCGCCCTGGATGTGTTGCTCGATACCCTGCAGGTGACGCTGGACGGAGACCCCCAACCCGCCTTGCGCCGCGTGCGGGCCACGCTGGCCGGGCTGGTGGATGCCGGTGCGCAGCCCCTGGGGCGCCAGCGCACTGGCCACTTTGGCACGGATACGCGGGTGCGGCACATCGTGGGCCTGGACGGCGCACGGCGGGGCGTGGCACTGGCCGAGCATGTGCAGCCCGGCATGCACCTGGCTTTTTGCCAGCGCAATGTGACTGCTGCACGGGCTGACCTGATGCGCATCTGCGCCGAAACTCGGGAGGAGCTCTCGCCCCAGGACATGGAGCCCGCGCCAGCCGCAGAACGCAGTGCCCAGGCGCAAGGCGCCGCAGCCCCGGCGCCCGGCACAGGTGCCATGACCAGCCCCGCTGGCGCTGCGCAGGGCCGCACCATTCGGGGCGCTATTTATGTGAGCTGCTCGGGGCGGGGTGGGCCGCACTTTGGTGGGCCGAGCGCTGAGCTGCAAATCGTGCGGCACGCCCTGGGCGATGTGCCTTTGGTGGGGTTTTTTGCGGGCGGCGAAATCGCGCACCAGCAGCTGTATGGCTACACCGGTGTGCTCACGGTGTTCACCGATGCGTGAGGCGGCTGGGCCCGGCTAAACCAGCTGGCGGCCTGCTTCAGCCCCCTTCGGTTGGCAGGCCCTCGGCGTCCCACTCGGGCAGGCCACCGCGCATCCAGTAAACGTTGCGAAAGCCTTTGTCGGCAGCCACCTTCGCAGCCTTGTACGACTTCCAGCATTCCGCCCCGTTGCAAGAGAAGATCAGGGCCTTGCTGCGGTCCAGCGTTTCCAGGGCCTTGAAGTCGTCCTGCTCGGGGTTGAAGGCCACGTCCTTCAGGCTCTTTTCGCCGTAGGCTGCCCACACCGCGCCGCGAATGCGCTTGGCGCGGTATTCCTTTTCAGTGCGGGTGTCCACCACCACGGCGCCTTGGCCCTGCAGTTCCACCACATCCTTGGCGCTCACCCGCTTCACGCCCGGCAGGCTGGTGGGGGTGAACAGCCCGAGTTCGGCCACTTTTTGATATTCCTGCATTTCGGGCCGCAGGCCTGTGGGAGCCAGGCCTGTACCGCTGGATGCGGTGCTGAGCCACTGCGAAAGCTTGCCGCGTACCTCGCTGGGCAGTTCCTTGCGCACCACGGCGCTGAAGCCGCCGGGCACCGGGCGCGAGGTGGCCAGCACCTTGGCCGCGCCGGGGAACGTGGCCGACCACTGGGCCCATTCTTCCGCCCGCACCACGGTCGCGTCGGTGGTGCCCAGGGTCAAGGCGCTAAGCCCGGCCTGCGGGTATTTTTCGTGGCGCACGCTCTTGAGGTCTTTGAACGACAGACCTGCCTCGTTCAACATGCCGCGCCCCATGTAGCTGTAGACCGAGTCCTGCTGCGGCAGGTACAGGCGCTTGCCCTTGAGGGCGCCTACCGATTCGATCTGGGGCAGTCCCACCAGCACATAGTGGTCAGACTTCTGGCTGCACCCCACCAGTTCGTAGCCCCGCTGCAATGCCGATGCAGCCACCTGGGGCGGGCCGATGAAGATGTCGTAACCCCCGCTGCGCGTGGCGCGCATGGCGTCGGCCAGGTCTTCGGTGGTGGTCACCGTCACGGTCTGGCCGCTGGCCTTGGACAAGCCCGCTTCCAGCGCACTGCGCAGGATGGAGTTCCCGGCTTTCTTTTCGGTCGGCTCCACCGCGACGATGGCGGTGAGCTGCGCGTGTGCCATGCCGCCAGTCAGTGCGCTGATCCACAAAGCGCCCCACACAAGACGATGGATGGTGCCTGGGTGCATGGTCTTTCCCTTCGAAATGGTTGCTGGTGGGCCGCGCTGCGCTGCTGTGCGTGAGGCCACGCAGAGCATGGTGGATTTTTGTTAAGTAAGTGTTAAATATGCGCCAAGCGGCTACTTTGTCAACACCAGTGGCACTTTGTTTCTGTTGCTTACAAGTGCGGCGAGGCGAGCTGCGCCGCAGCGCGTGATGCCCTCCAGAATGGCGTCGTTTTGCGTAGGCACTTGCGCGCGCGCAGCGGCAAACCGTACGTAAATCCCGGCGTACCGTCCCTTCATCCACAGGAGTGCACCCATGACCCCATCCACCACCCTGCCACGTCGCCACCTGCTGGCAGCCAGCGCCGCCGCACTGAGCGCTGCGGGCCTTGCCAGCTGGACTGACGCCGCACAGGCCCAGGCCGCCGCAGCGGCTGCGCCCAAGCCGCTGCCGGGCTACGCAGGCTGGAAGGCTGGCAACGCGCTGATCGTGCACAGCAGCAGCACCCTGGAGACCCGACGCGGAGCGTTTGGCACCAGCGTGGTCACGCCGTCGAGCCAGCTGTATGTGCGCAACAACCTGCCGGCGCCCGATGCCGTCATCCTGGACGACCGCAACGCCTGGGTGGTGCGGGTGGAGGGCGTCAAGAACCCGCGTGAGATCACCCTGGCAGAACTCAAGACGCTGGGGCTGGAGACCGTGGCCACGGTGCTGCAGTGCTCGGGCAACGGGCGCGGGTTCTTCCCCACCAAGCCCAGCGGCACGCCCTGGACGGTGGGTGCCGCCGGCTGCGTGGTGTGGAGCGGTGTGCCTGTGCGCAACGTGGTGGCCGCCCTGGGCGGCGTGGCCAGTGGCATGGCTTACGTGACGGGCACGGGCGGCGAGAAGCTGCCCGAAGGCGTGGACCCGCTCACGGTGCTGGTGGAACGCTCGGTGCCCATCAAGGCCATGGAAGACGCCATCCTGGCGTGGGAGATGAATGGCGAGCCGCTCTCGCTGGCCCACGGCGGGCCACTGCGGCTCATCGTGCCGGGCTACCAGGGCGTGAACAACATCAAGTACATCAAGCGTTTGGCCTTTACCGAGGCGCAATCGCAGGCGCGCATCATGCAGCACGGTTATCGCATGACACCGCCCGGTGCCAAGGCCAGCCCAGACCAGCCCTCGGTGTGGGAGATGACGGTCAAATCCTGGATCAACGGCCCGCTGCCCGAGCAAGGGCCGCTCAAGCCCGGCATGGTGCAGGTGCATGGCGTGGCCTTTGGCGGCACGCGCGGCATCAAGGGTGTAGAGGTCTCGGTAGACGGTGGCAAGACCTGGCAGGCCGCCCAGCTCATCGGGCCGGACCTGGGTCGGTTTGCCTGGCGCCAGTTTGTGCTGCCGGTGCGCCTGGGCGCAGGCACCCATGTGCTGGCCAGCCGTGCGACGGACACGGCGGGCAACGTTCAGCCCGAGCAGCGAGAGGAAAACGTGGGCGGCTACAACAACGCCAGCTGGGCTGACCATGCCGTCACGGTGTCGGTGGCCTGAGTTGGTCGCGCTACCCACCCCTTTGCGGCGGCTGGCGCCAGCGGCCTGTGCCCTGGCACTGGCCGGTCTTGCCAACGCCAGCTGGGCGGCTGACCCTGCCGAGCTGGCGCGCGGCAAGCAGCTTTTTCTGACCCTGCAGCCGGCGTGCGCCGTGTGCCACACCTTGCAGGCGGCGGGTGCGCAAGGCCAGGTCGGGCCTGTGCTCGATGAGATCAAGCCCGATGCCAACCGCGTGCTCAGTGCGCTGCGCAACGGCATTGGCGCCATGCCCTCGTTTGCCGAGAAAATGACCGAAAAAGACATGCAGGCCGTAGCCCGCTTCGTGGCGCATTCCACAGGCGCTGCACCCTGACGCTGTGACCCCCTTGCCGGGGCTGGGCCATCTGCCTGTGCCCTGGCTTACCATGCGCCTGCAGACCAGCCTATCCGGCGGTTGAATGGTTGCTTCCAGATCGTTGTTGACTGACCCATGTCCCCCGATACCGTTGTTTCTGCCTCCCCTGTGTTTGATCCGCTGGCCAGCGCTGCCGTGCTGACCCAGGCCCGTTTGGGGCAACTGCCTCGCCCGCTGGACCTTCCCGCCGCATTGCGGCCCCAGGACGCAGCCCAGGCCTATGCGGTGCAAGACGCAGTGGTGCAGGCGCGCGGCCGGGTGGTGGGGTGGAAGGTAGGCGCGGCCAACCCCCAGGCGCTGCCTGCGCGCGCGGCGCTGACGCAAGACACCGTGTGGGTCTGCGCCGAGGGGCAGGTGCAGGAGTTGCCGGTGGCAGGCAACGCCGTGATTGGCGTGGAGGCAGAGCTGGCCTACGAACTGGCCTGCGACTTGCCGCCCCGTGAACAGCCTTACTCTGAGGCAGACGTGCTGACCGCCGTGCGCGCGGCCCATGCGGCCATTGAGGTGTGCGACACCCGCTATGCCGCCTGGGGTGTGCAGGGCGAGTGGAGCCGCCTGGCAGACCAGGCCTGCCACGGCGCGCTGGTGGTGGGCAGCGGTCGCGCCGAAGTGGCGGCATTGCAGCCCTTGTCGGTGCCCGTCAGCCTGTGGGTGAATGGCACCCTGGCCGTGCAGCGCCCCGCCTGGGGCAACCCGGCGGGCGACCCGCTGCGCCTGCTGACCTGGCTGGCCAACGAGGGCGCACACAGCCTGGGCGGCCTGCGCGCGGGCCAGTGGGTCACCACCGGTTCCTGCTCCGGCACCGTGCTGGTGGCGCCCGGTGCCCGGGTGATGGCCAAGCTGGGTGGCATTGGCTGCGCCGAACTGCAGTGCGTTTGAGGCGGGCCACAGCGCTTGCAATGGGCGCCTTTTGGTTTGAAGTCAATTTGGCCTCTGGCGCTTGATGGGTAAGCGGCGGCAGCTATTGAAAGCATAGCAATCCAGGGGCCGAGAGCCACCAGCGCAGCCGCTCCGTTTCAGCCGGCCCCTACGTCCCCGTGCGGCGCATGCTGGCAAAGGCCTCGAATTCCCAGCTGCGCATGGCCAGCAGCACGGTGTAGCCCTCGCGCTCCTGCAAAGGCAGCTTCTGGTCGGCCAGATGCTGTTGCGCAAAGTCTTGCGCCACGCGCTGCATGCGTTCCTGAAAAGCCGGGGCCAGCGCTCGGCTGATGGAGCCGTGCACCAGCAGCACGCCTTCACCGGGGCCGTCGAAGCCCCCGGCAAAGTAGTCCAGCAGTGCGTTGTCGCGAAAGTAGTGCATCACCGGCCCGTGCGGGCGCCAGCGGAAGGTCTTGGCCAGCTTGAGCCGGTAGCGGTTCAGCGGCCGCAGCTCGATGATGCCGATGCGGTCGAGCTGCGCCAGGTACTTGATGCCCTCGGCCTCGGTCAGCCGGTAGGTGGCCACCACCTGTTCCAGCGTCCACTGGCTCAGCACGCAGATCGCCATCAGCAGCAGCTTCTTGTCGGCCACCACGGCCTTTTCCTGCTCCTGCGTCAGCTCCTTGAGCAGCGGCTGCTCGTCGGCCACGCGGCGGGCCAGGTCGGCAAAGTCCAGCGCCAGCGCGCGGCAGATGGCATCAATGCGCGACAGCGGCATGTCGCCCTTGGCCAGCATGCGCTTCACGCTGGACTCGGCCATGCCCAGCGCCTGCGCCAGGTCGGCGTAGGTCATCTGGGCGTTCTTCAGTTCCTTTTTCAGGGTGATCACCAGGTCGGCAGTTGTGCTCATGGGGGGCTCCTTGGTATCGATTATGGATACCCGCAGTGGCCTGGGTAGCCCTGTGCGCGACTTTTTCGGTGCACAAGCCACCGGGGTTTGCACACTGCGCCCCATCTTGTGTTGCCGCCCCAGGAGGGCTCCCCGCCATGAACGCTGTCCGCCCCTTGCAAACTTCTTCCCGCCGCTGGCTGCCGCTGCAGCCGGCCGAATGGGCCCTGCTGGTAGCTGCGGCCGCGCTGCTGGCCTTCGCCGTGTGGGGCCCCTTTTTGCCCGCCAGCGCGCACCAGCACGACTTTGCCGATCAGCGCGGCTGGCAGGGCCTGCCCTGTGCGCTGGACGTGCTGAGCAACCTGCCCTTTGCCGTGGCTGGGGCGTGGGGGCTGGTGTGGTTGCGCCGCCTCGGTGCGTTGCGGCTGTGTCCGGCCACCCGCGCCACGGCGGCGCTGTTCTTTGGCGGCCTGGTGCTCACGGCGGTGGGCTCCGGCTGGTACCACTGGCAGCCCGATGACGCCGGCATGCTGTGGGACCGCTTGGGCATGTCCGTCGCCTTTGCTGGCCTGCTGGGCCTGGCGGTGGTGGGGCGCATCAGCCCCCGGGCGGGCGTGGCCACCGCGTTGGGCTTGCTGGTGGCCGGGCCTGCTGCCGTGCTGGTATGGGCCCACACGGGCAACCTGCTTCCCTGGGCGGTGGTGCAGTTCGGCGGCATGCTGGCGGTGCTGGCCCTGGCATGCATGCCCCATCGCCATGGTGCGCTGGTGGTGCAGTGGGGTGCGGTGATCGCCTGGTATGCCGTTGCCAAAGCTTTCGAGCTGGCCGACCACGCAGTGTTCGAGGCCACCGGTCAATGGGTGTCAGGCCACACGTTCAAGCACCTGATGGCTGCGGGGGCTGCCCTGCCGGTGCTGTTTGCCATGGCGCGCCTGCACCACAGTCGTTACCTCGCTGCACCGATGCCGCGCCGCGCCATGCAGAATGGCGGGCACCGTGGGGCGTGATGCAGCAACCCACCACACAAAAAAGCCAAGAGGAGTGAACCGCATGACCCCCCAGCACGGGCAGCCTGCCGCGCAGCCAGCGCCCCTGGCACCCCCAGCCCACGAAGAGCCCAACCAGTTTGCCCTGCTGCGCCAGCGCCGCTTTGCCCCGTTTTTCTGGACGCAGTTCTCTGGCGCTGCCAACGACAACCTGTTCAAGTTCGCCTTCACCGTGATGGTGACCTACCAGCTCAGCGTGTCGTGGTTGCCGCCCGCCATGGCGGGGCTGGTGATTGGCGCGCTGTTCATCCTGCCGTTTTTGCTGTTCTCGGCCACCTCGGGCCAGCTCACCGACAAGTACGACAAGACGCGGATGATCCGCTTCGTGAAGAACCTGGAGATCGCCATCATGGCGCTGGCGGCCTGGGGCTTTGTGGCCAACCATGTGCCGGTGCTGCTGCTGTGCACCTTCCTCATGGGGCTGCATTCCACGCTGTTCGGCCCGGTCAAGTTTGCCTACATGCCCCAGGTGCTGAACGAGCGCGAGCTGACGGGCGGCAACGGCATGGTGGAGATGGGCACCTTCGTGGCCATTTTGCTGGGCCAGGTGGCCGGTGGCCTGCTGGTGGCCCTGCCTGGCATTGGCCACACCGCCGTGGCCGTGGGCTGCATCGCGCTGGCGCTGGCCGGGCGGCTGGTGGCGCAGTTCATTCCGTCGGCCCCGGCCACCGACCCCGGTCTCGTCATCAACTGGAACCCCTTCACCGAAACCTGGCGCAACCTCAAGCTGGCGCATGGCAATGTGGTGGTGTTCCGCTCGCTCTTGGGTATCAGCTGGATGTGGTTCTTTGGTGCCGTATTCCTGTCGCAGTTTCCGGCCTTGGCCAAAGAGGTGCTGCACGGCAACGAGCAAGTGGCCTCGCTGCTGCTGGTGGTGTTCTCGGTGGGCATTGGCGTGGGCTCGCTGCTGTGCGAAGTGCTGTCCCGCCGCCATGTCGAAATCGGCCTGGTGCCGCTGGGCGCCATCGGCATGAGCGTGTTTGCGGTGGACCTGTACTTCGCCACCCGCGGCCTTCCCGCTGCCGAGATGATGGGCGCTGCCGCCTTCCTTGCGCAGCCCCACCACTGGCGCGTGCTGCTGGATCTGGCACTGCTGAGCCTGTTTGCCGGGCTCTACAGCGTGCCCATGTACGCCCTGATCCAGATGCGCAGCCAGCCCACGCACCGCGCCCGCATCATTGCGGCCAACAACATCCTGAACGCGCTGTTCATGATCGGCAGCTCCGTCATCGCTGGTGCCTTGCTGGGTGCGGGTTTCACCGTGCCGCAAGTCTTTTTGTTCACCGGCATTGCCAACGCGGTGGTGGCGGCCTACATCTTCCTGCTGGTACCCGAATACCTGCTGCGCTTTGTGGCCTGGGTGATGTCGCGCTTCATCTACCGCTTCAAGGTGCGGGGTGACGAGCACATCCCGTCCACCGGCGCGGCCATTCTGGCGTGCAACCATGTGAGCTTTGTCGATGCCGTGCTGCTCATGGCCGCCAGCCCCCGGCCCATCTACTTCCTGATGGACCACCGCATCTTCCGCGTGCCGGTGCTGGGCTGGCTGTTCCGCTTGGCCAAGGCCATTCCGGTCGCGCCGCAAAAGGAAGACCCTGCCACCTACGAAGCTGCTTTCGAGCGCGCTGCCCAGGTGCTGCGCGAGGGCGATCTGCTGGCCATCTTCCCCGAAGGCGGCATCACCAAGGACGGTGAGCTGCAGCCCTTCAAGGGCGGCATCATGAAGATCATCGAACGCGCTCAGGCCGATGGCATTCAGGCGCCTGTGGTGCCCATGGCGCTGACCAACCTGTGGGGCTCGTACTTCAGCCGTATCGAGCGCGGCACGGCCATGGTGCGCCCCTTCCGCCGGGGCATGTTCAGCCGTGTGGGCCTGAATGTGGGCGCCCCCGTGGCCGCGAGCGACGTGCAGCCCGAGCCGTTGCGCGGGCGCGTGGCGCAGTTGCTGCAAGCCTGACCGCCCCAGGCCAACAGCCAAGGGCGTTGATCAGGTCGCGCTAAATCAGTGAGAGCCCGGTGATGCGCGCCATGGCATCACCGGCCGCAGCGGTGTCATCAGCCGTTGCGAAAAAGAAAGCTGTAGGCGTTGAGCGCCGGCACCCCTCCCAGGTGCGCATACAGCACGCGAGAGCCTTCGGGGAATTTGCCACGGCGAACTCTATCGATCATGCCGTGCATGGACTTGCCTTCGTACACCGGGTCCGTGAGCATGCCCTCTTGCCGTGCGCACAGGCGAATGGCTTCGAGCGTGCCTTCATTGGGCAGGCCGTATTCGGGGCCGCCGTAGCGCGTGTCCAGCACCACGTCTTCGGCGGTGATCTCCTGTCCCAGTTCCACCAGCTTGGCGGTGTTCTGGGCAATGCGCAGAATCTGCGCATGGGTTTTCTCGGGCTTGGCTGATGCGTCAATGCCGATCACCTTGCGCGCGCGACCATCGGCTGCAAAGCCCACCACCATGCCCGCCTGCGTGCTGCCTGTGACCGAGCACACGACGATGTAGTCGAACTGGAAGCCCAGCTCTTTTTCCTGCTGGCGCACTTCCTCGGCAAAGCCCACAAAGCCCAGGCCACCGTATGGGTGCTCAGAACAGCCTGCGGGAATCGGGAAGGGCTTGCCGCCCGCCTTCTTCACATCGTCCATGGCCTGCTCCCAGCTGGGGCGGATGCCAATGTCAAAGCCCGCAGCATCCAGTCGCACATCGGCGCCCATGATGCGGCTCATCTCGATGTTGCCCACGCGGTCGTACACCGCATCGGAGTAGTTCACCCAGTTCTCCTGCACCAGCACGCACTTCATGCCCAGATGCGCCGCCACGGCGGCCACCTGGCGCGTCTGGTTGGACTGGATGCCGCCAATCGACACCAGCGTGTCATACCCGCCCGCAATTGCTTCGGGGATCAGGTACTCCATCTTTCGCGTTTTGTTGCCACCGAATGCGAGGCCGCTATTGCAGTCCTCGCGCTTGGCATACAGGTGCACCTTGCCGCCCAGGTGGGCCGACAGGCGCGGTAGCGGAGTGATGGGCGAGGGGCCGAAGGTCAGCGGGTAGCGGGGAAATTTCTGCAGATTCATGGCGTTTTCCAGTCGGTGAAGGCGGGTGGAAGAAGGGGGAATGCAAGCGCGCTTGCAGTGCCTTCATCGTAGGAAAATGCGGGAATCAAATGGTTGTGAAAATCAATTCAATTTCGGATGTTTGGTTTTCGTAAATGCAAAATAATCCACCAAAAGTTTGAAAAATGAACTATGTGTGCAACAAAAGTTCGTAGCAAGAATACACAGCCTGTCGATGTGTCGGCGGAGCTGGACCGCACCGACAAAGCCATCCTGCGGCAGTTGCAGCGCGATGCCTCTTTGTCCAACGTCGCGCTGGCCGAGAAGGTGCATTTGAGCCCGCCCGCCTGCCTGCGGCGCGTGGAGCGGCTCAAGCGGTTGGGGCTGATTGAAGGGGTGGTGGCGCTGCTCAACCCCCAGGCCGTGGGGGCTGGCATGCTGGTGATGATTGGCGTGGTGCTGGACCGTTCCACGCCCGAATCGTTCGCCGCCTTCGAGAAGGCGGCAGCCAAGGTCTCCGGCTGCATGGAATGCCATGTGGTCACGGGCGAGTTCGACTACTTCATGCTCATCCGCACCCGCGACAGCGACAGCTTCAACCGCCTGCACGCAGAGCAGTTGCTCTACCTGCCGGGGGTGCGACAGGTGCGCTCGTTCATGGTGCTGCGCAACGTGCTCTCCACCACCGAGCTGCCGCTGGCGCTGTAGTGACGGCCGGACTTACCGGGCTGCGCGCAGCCTGCCCATCACGGCAGACCACAGCGGGCCGCCGAACACGTTCACCACCAGCCCCGCCATCAGCAGCCCTGCGCCGGCAAAATGCACGGGCAGCAACTGCTCGCCGAACGCCACCCAGCCGGTGGTCAGACCCACCACGGGCACCAGCAGGGTGAAGGGCGCTACGCGGTTCACGGGGTAGCGCGACATGAGGTAAGTCCACAGCCCAAAACCTAGCAGCGTTGAGATCCACGCGATGTAGGCCACGGCGGCCATGGATTTCAGCGACAGGTGCTGCACCGCAGCCCACACCGTGGCGGGGCCGTCGAGCAGCAGCGACAGCGCCAAGAACGGCAGCGGTGCCACCACACTGGACCACACGATGAAGGCAAACTGGTTCATCGGCCCATAACGCCCCACTGCGCGGGTCACCAGGTTGCCGCAGCCCCACATCGCTGCAGCGGCTACCGTGAGCGCGAAGCCGGCCAGTGGCATCGAGGCACCATGCGCGCTGCCAATCAGCACCAGCCCCACCCCTGCCAGCGCCAAGCCGGCCACTTGGTTGCCTTGCCACTGCTCGCGCAGCAGCACCACGGCCAGCAGCAGTGTGAAGAACGACTGCGATTGCAGCACCAGCGATGCCAAGCCCGAAGGCATGCCGATGTGGATGGCTGTGAACAGCAGCGCAAACTGGGCCACGGCCATCGTCATGCCGTACAGCAGGTACAGGCGCAAGGGTACCTTGGGCGGCTTGACGAACAGCAGCGCTGGAAACGCCGCCAAGAGGTAGCGCAGCGCGCCCAGCAGAAGGGGCGGCATATCGGCCACCCCGACCTTGATGACCGCGAAGTTCAGCCCCCACACCAGGATGACCAGAAGAGCCAGGGACAGATCGCGAGGGGTGAGTGGGGCGTTCATGAGCAGCAGGTGGTGTGGACCTGCATTGTGGGCTGCCGCACGGCATGTTGCCAATCCGGTACCCCCGCGCAGGAGGCAAGCACCGACAAGGCTCGCGCCCTGTCTGCGCTCAGGCTTCGACCGCGAACGTCAGTCCCGCATTGGCCTGCAGTCGTGCGATCAGTTTGTCGCCCAGCGCAGGTGCCGTGGTCCAGATGCCACCGGGGGTGCTGGCAGCGTCCTGCAGCAGGCACACCGCGGCCTCGGCAATCATCTTGGAGGTGGAGCCGTAGCCGGGGTCGCGGTCGCCCTTCACGCCCACGCGCAGGCTGTGGCCTTCGTTGTCGGTGCCGAGGAACAGCACGTCGTAGAAGCCGTTCTCGCGCTCCTCACGCGAGGGGCCCTCGCCGGGCTTGGGGCCTTGGTCGGAGCCGAGCGACTTGTCGCCCGCCACCGCGTTGGCGATGGCTTCACCCTTCTCGCCCGGGCCGGTGACCAGCATTTCGTCGTACACAAAGTCGGTGCCGTAGGCGTGCTTGAGCAGCAGGTTGGAGCGGTGCACATTGCGCGTGTTGATGGCCGCCATCACGAACGGTGCCACCCACACCCCATCGCCCAGGGCTTCGTCCACCATGGGCTTGTGGCCCGAGGGCTGGCGCGGGCCTTCAAACCCGGGCGTGAGCGAGAAGGGGTTTTTCAGCAGATCCAGCACACCAGGCTGGGTGGCAGCAGCGGCCATGGTGGCCTTGAGGCTGGCGGCAGTGCCACCCGAGAAGGTGCCCTTCATCTTGCGCACGCGGCCGCGCACGCGGGGGGCGGCGTGGCCAAAGCGCTGGGCAAATTCCTTTTGCAGCAGGAACACGCCCAGGTCGAACGGGATGGAGTCAAACCCGCACGAGAACACGATGCGTGCGCCGCTGGCCTTCGCGGTGGCTTCGTGCGCGTCGATCATCTGGCGCATCCAGGCGGGCTCGCCACACAGGTCCACATAGTCCACACCGCTGGCGGCGCAGGCGGCCACCAGTTCGTTGCCATACAGCTGGTACGGGCCCACGGTGGTCAGCACAAGGCGCGTGGCGTTCATCAGTGCCTGCAGGCTGGCGGGGTTGGTGGTGTCGGTCACCACCAGGGGGGTGTCGGCCGGGGCGCCCAGCTCGTCGCGCACAGCGGCGAGCTTGTCGGCATTGCGCCCGCCCATGGCCCAGCGCAGGCCGCTGCCTGCGGGGTAGCGTTGCAGCAGGTATTCAACGACCAGGCGGCCGGTAAAGCCGGTGGCACCGTGGACGACCAGATCAAAAGGCTTGTTCATACGGTTCAAACTCCAAAAAGCGCAGTGGCTGCCGGTGTTGTGCCAAGGGTGGCAGCGGGCCCGGCAGGCAGGTGGCGCATTGTCTGGGCGGGCAGGGCGGTTGTCTGTCGCATACGTGCGGGGCAGTGGGGGCCAGTTTTTGCCGCGCTGGCGTTTGAAAAGTATCGAATAACGGTACTTTTTGGCTGATGCGTGAGAACTGTGCTGTTCCGGTGCCGCGATGTTGAGCCAAGGGCGGCACGATGCAGTCCGTGTTCAACCAAGGCCCCCTGCGGGCACCAACGCAATGTCTGCTTCTCCCATCGTTGTTCTTCGCGACACCCGTGCATGGCAAATGCAGGTCTGGATTTCCTTCGGCATCGCAGTGTTCCTGTGTGCCGTGGGACTGGCCTGGCTGCCAGGCGCTGACCTGGAAAAAGTGTTCATGGTGATGGGCTACGTGTTCTGCCTTTCGGCCACGTTCATGCTGTCCAAGTTTGTGCGTGACAACCAGAGCGCCCGGCGCGGCGCGGGTGACACCCCGCTGTGGAAGCTGGTGGTGTGGGGCGGCTTTGCGGTGGCCATGGGCCTGACCGGCTGGGGCCTGGTGGGCATGGAGATCAACGTCACCTACAAGGCCTTCTTGGGTGTGAGCTGGCTGTACCTCATCACCTCGGCCTTCACGCTGGCCAAGATGCTGCGCGACCGCTACGAGGTCGACCTGATGGAAGCCCGCCTGCAAGGCCGGCGCGAAGCGGCCCATGCCGCAGCCCAGAGCGCGGATTGAGCGCCGCAGCCCAGCTTCCCCCTTTTTGTTCTGATTGCTAAGGAGTCATTCATGCGTATCGCATTGTTGAAAAAAGCCGTAGCAGGCCTGTGTGTGGCCGCCGGTGTGTTGTGTTCGCTGGCCGCAGCGCCAGCCCATGCGCACAGCGAAGCCTCTGCCGTGCTGTCTTTGCTGCCGGTGGCTTCGGTGGTGGGTGTGGCGGGTGCGGGCTCGGCGGTGGCTGGTGCTGCTGTGGCCCTGCCGGTGGCGTTGTCGGCCACGGGTGCTGTTCTTTCGGTGAAGGCGGTGGAAGGCTCGGCCATCGGCACTGTCTACCTGCTGGAGCGCGCGTCGGACGGCGCGCAGGTGAGTGTGGAAGTGGCCGGGCGCGGTGTGGGCGCATCCGTCCATGCCGTGGGCACGGTGGTGACCTGCAGTGTCATCGGCACCGGGGTGATTCTGTCGGTGGCGGGCGAGGCCCTGGCCTTTGTGCCCAATGCCCTGGGCCGTGCCTTGCTGCACAACGAACGCTTGTAAATATGAAGTACAACCCCCTGAGCCGCTTTGCGGCTTCCCCCGTCTCTCTTCGCGCTGCGCGCTACGGGAAGGGTGACGATGCCCTCGTTGCGGGGCGGTGCGGCCGGCCTAGGCCCTTGCTTGGCATCCACCGCCTCGGCCGCGCCAGTTGCGTCAGGTGGTGCGTGGTGCTAATCGCCACTGCACTGATGACCGCCGCGCCTGCCCATGCGGGCCGCGCCTGCGATGCGCGCAAGCCCGTGTCGCCCCAGGTGGTGGAGCGCGGCATGGCGCTGGCGGCGCAGACCTCGCAGGCGCTGGACGCCGAGCACGCGCGCAGCGGCGCCAAGGTGGTGCTGATCGGCCGCGCCGGGCAAGACCTGGGCAAGTACGGCCTGCGCTATTCGCACCTGGGCTGGGCTTACAAAACGCCCGAAGGCCCGTGGCGCGTGACGCACAAGCTCAACGACTGCGGCACGGCCCTGGGCCATGTGTACCGGCAGGGCCTGGGCGAGTTTTTTCTGGACGACCTGTGGCGTTTTGAAGCCGTGGTGGCCGTGCCCAGTGCCGCCGTGCAGGCGCAGCTGTGGCCCGCGCTGGCCGACAACGCGCGGGCCAAGGCGTTGCACACGCCGCACTACAGCATGGTCAGCTACGTGTGGGGGCAGAAGTACCAGCAGTCCAACCAGTGGGCGATCGAAACGCTGGCTGCGGCGATGGAGCCCACCACCATCCGCACCCGCGAGCAGGCCCAGGCCTGGCTGCGGTTCAAGGGTTACGAGCCCACCACCCTGCGGCTGGGGCCGCTGACCCGCCTGGGCGGGCGCGTGGGGTCTGCCAACATTGCGTTTGACGACCACCCCAGCGACAAGCGCTATTCGGACCGCATCGAGACCGTGACGGTGGATTCGGTGCTGGCCTGGATGCAGCGCACCCAGCTGGCGGGCGCCCCCTTCACGGTGCTGTATCAGAAGCAATGAGTAAAAATGGCTTATAGCGCTTGTCTGGTAAGCGCTGTAAGCTATAAAAAAAATAGCAACTATCAACGGGAGAAGCAACCATGAGCAAAGCCTTGCGTTTGTCGGAGAAGTGGTTTCGGCGTGGTCTGTGGCTGGTGGCGGTGGTGTTCGCCAGCTTTTTGATTGGCCTGGGCGGCACCATCGTGGGCGATCTGCCCAAGGTGGAACGCCCGCTGCAGGTCGATGATTTTCTGGACAAGGCCCAGGCCCGCGCGCTGCGCGACACCATCCGCGCCCAGCGCGACGCCGAGCAGGACGCGCAGACCGCGCTGGAACAGGCGCAGTTGCAGCACCGCAAGGCCATCAGCGACAACCAGGCCGAGCGCGAAACCTTCAACAACTGGCTGGCCACCCGCCGCGTGACCGAGCGCGCCGAACACGACCCCGAGGTGCTGGAGCGCACGCGCAAGCTGGACCTGCTCAAGCAGGCCGAACGCCAGGCCCTGCGCGCCGTGGAGGCCCAGCAGCAGGCCGCGCTGGACGCCCGCCAGACGGCCGCCGCCACGCAGCGGCAGTTGAGCGACCTGGAGGCTGACGGCTACACGCGCCTGCAGCAGGAGCGCCGCAAGCTGGAGCTGCGCGTGTTTCTGTACCGCCTGGCGCTCACGCTGCCTCTGCTCGTGGCCGCGGGCTGGCTGTTTGCCAAAAAGCGCCACAGCACCTACTGGCCGTTTGTGTGGGGCTTCATCTTCTTTGCGCTGTTTGCCTTCTTCGTGGAGCTGGTGCCGTACCTGCCCAGCTACGGCGGCTATGTGCGCTATGTGGTGGGCATTGGCATCACGGTGCTGGTGGGGCGCTATGCCATCCTGGCGCTAAACCGTTACCTGGAGCGCCAGAAGCTGGCCGAAGCCATGCCCGATGCCCAGCGCCGCGAGGAACTGAGCTACGACGTGGCCCTGGCCCGCCTGGCCAAGAACGTGTGCCCCGGCTGCGAGCGCCCGGTGGACCTGAAGAACGAAACCATCGACTTCTGCCCCCACTGCGGCATTGGCCTGTTTGACCGGTGCGGCCAGTGCACCACCCGCAAGAGCGCCTTCGCCCACTTTTGCCACGCCTGTGGCACCAGCGCCAAGCTGCGCCTGGCCAGCGAGGCTTGACGAGGTGACGGCGCACACCGTGCGAATCAGGGCTGGTTTGAGGGTTAAAAGCGTTGTAAGCCCAAGGGGGCTAAGCGCTGACAGCTATGAAAAATATAGTAATGGGTTGAATCCTTTGCGCGGTGTGCGGCGGGAGCCTTCGCCATGAACATTGAATTTGCCACGGCAGCGCAGGTGCAGGAAGGCTTCGGCACGGGCTTGACCGCCATGGTGTTCGCCGTGTCGGCCATGGCCATCGCGGCCTACGCAGGGGGCCGCCATTTGGCCACGCCGCTGCGCTTGCGCTGGGTGGCTGTGGGGTACGCGCTGGCCCTGTGCCTGGCCGTGGGCACGGTGTATGTCAGCACCTGGGGCCGGTTCGTGCAATTGCAGGTGAATGGGGCAGGGCTGGAGCTGCGCTACGCTGGCTCGTGGCAACTGCCGGTGCGCGTGCCGCGAGACCAGGTGCAGACCGTGCTGGTGGGCTGGGGCAAGCCCGGCCGGCCCTGCTATCTGCGCGTGGTGCTGCGTGATGGCTCCAGCCACCGCAGTGCCGAACTGCCTGCGCCCGCGAGCCAGTGCCGCGTGCTGCAGGCCCAGGTGCTCGGGGCTCTCTGATACGGGTGTGCCTTTAGAGCGGCTAACAAAACTCAGCGAAGCGGTTCTGGCTAGGCGCCGCGTCGCAGGCAGTACGCGCGTAGTACGACAAGACGCGGCAACGACGCCAGAAGAGTTTTGTTAGCCGCTCTTAGCCGTGTTGCGTCGTCGGTTCGCCTGGTCTGCGGCTGCTCGCCCGTTGATCTGGCTGAATGCAAGGCCGCATGAACGCAGCGCGCAGCCAGTGTGCGCTGTTTAGATCAAAATGGGCTCTAGGGCAGGCAGGGTAAGCGCCAGCAGCTATGTTTTGCATAGCAATCCAGGGCCCATGCGCTACACCAGATCGCGCAGCGCCTGCTCCAGCGTGGGGTACTTGAAGGCAAAGCCCTGCTGCTGCAGGCGCGCAGGCACCACGTTTTGCCCGTCCACAAACAACTGGGCCATTTCGCCCATGGCCCAGCGCAGGGGCGCGGCGGGCACCGGCAGCCACACGGGGCGGTGCAGCAGCTTGCCAGCGGTGGCCACAAAGGTGGCCTGTGCAATGGTCTCGGGGGCGGTGGCGTTGTAGATGCCGTGCATCTGCGGGTCGCGCAGCGCTGCGTGGATGAGCGCCAGCACATCGTCGCGGTGAATCCAGCTCATCACCTGCTGGCCGCTGCCCATGCGCCCGCCCACGCCCAGTCGAATCGGCAGCAGCAGGGGCGGCAGTGCGCCGCCGGGGCCCAGCACCACGCCCAGGCGCAGCACCACCTGGCGCACGCCCAGCGCCTGGGCCTTGGCCGCAGCCGCTTCCCAGCGCACGCACAGTTCGGACATGAAGCCGACGCCTGCGGCACTGGTTTCGGTCAGCACTTCGTGCGGGGGGCGCACGCCGTAAAAGCCGATGGCCGATGCCTGCACCCAGACCGCCGGGCGGTGGTTGGCGCGTTGCAGCCAGGCCAGCAAGGATTCAGTCACGCCCACACGGCTGTCCAGCAGCACCTGCCGCCGCTTTGCCGTCCACGGCGGGCCCACCACGGGGGCGCCTGCCAGGTTCACGATGGCGTCAAAGCGGGCATCGGAAGGCAGGTCGTTGGCACTGCGCACCGCCTGAACGCGCCCTTGGAACAAGGCCTGGGCGCTGGCGGGCTTGCGGCTGAGCACCGTGACGCTGTGGCCGGTGACCAGCAGCTGCTGGACCAGCGCGGAGCCGATGAAGCCGGTGCCGCCGGTGACCAGCACATGCATGGCGGGGACTGCGGCAGACATGGGAGGGACGGGGGAGGGAGAAACAGTCACAGCGGCGTGCTCCAGTGGGTGAACTCCAGCAGCCGGATTATGGTTTCGGGGGCTGGGCATTGCTGCCCAGGGGGATTGGGGGCCCCGGGTTCCCGGGGCCGGGCTTATACGCCCCGGGCCCGGTCCGCCTTGAACTGCGCGCGGAACTGGCTGAAGGTGCCAGCGTCCAGCGCTTCGCGCACTTCGCGCATCAGGTTCAGGTAGTAGTGCAGGTTGTGGATGGTGGTGAGCATGGGGCCCAGCATTTCGCCACAGCGGTCCAGGTGGTGCAGGTAGGCACGCGAGAAGCCGCCGCGCCCGCCCTGGTCCCACGCCACACCGTCCTTGCCCGCGCAGGCGTGGCAGGTGCAGCTGGTATCGAGCGGCTGGTGGTCGGCCTTGTGGCGGGCGTTGCGGATCTTCAGGTCGCCGTAGCGGGTGAAGATGGTGCCGTTGCGTGCGTTGCGTGTGGGCATCACGCAGTCGAACATGTCCACGCCTTCGGCCACGCCCTGCACCAGGTCTTCGGGCGTGCCCACGCCCATCAGGTAGCGCGGCTTGTGGGCCGGCAGGCGGTGGGGCGTGTGGGCCATGATGTCCAGCATCTCGTCCTTGGGCTCACCCACGCTCACGCCGCCCACGGCGTAGCCGGGGAAGTCCATGGCCACCAGGGCTTCCAGCGATTCCTGGCGCAGGTTTTTGTACATGCCGCCCTGCACGATGCCGAAGAGGGCATTGGGGTTGCCCAGGCGCTCGAACTCGTCCTTCGATCGCTTGGCCCAGCGCAGGCTCATTTCCATGGACTTGCGCGCCTCGGCCTCGGTGGTGAGATGCCCCTTGGTTTCGTAGGGTGTGCACTCGTCGAGCTGCATCACGATGTCGGAGTTGAGCGTCGTCTGGATCTGCATGCTCACCTCAGGCGACATGAACAGCTTGTCGCCGTTGACGGGGCTGGCAAAGTGCACACCTTCTTCGGTGATCTTGCGCATGGCGCCCAGGCTCCACACCTGAAAGCCGCCCGAGTCGGTGAGGATGGGCTTGTCCCACTTCTCAAAGCCGTGCAGGCCGCCAAAGCTCTGCATCACGTCCAGGCCGGGGCGCATCCACAGGTGAAAGGTGTTGCCCAAAATGATCTGCGCGCCCATGTCGTGCAGGCTTTGGGGCATGACGCCCTTGACGGTGCCATAGGTGCCCACGGGCATGAAGATGGGGGTCTGCACCACGCCATGGTTGAGCGTGAGCTTGCCGCGCCGCGCGTGGCTGGAGGGGTCGGTTTTGAGAAGGTCGAACTGAAGCATGGGCGGGATTGTCCCAGACACCGCCCCGGCCTGTTTTTTGGAGGACCTTTGCGCAAGGTGCAGGTGCAGCCAGCAGGGGTGACTACACTGGTCTGGTCAGTAACCCGCAAGGAGAACAACATGCTCAAGATTCTGGTGGCCGTGGATGGTTCGGAGTTGTCGCTCGACGGTGTGCGGCACACGCTGCAATGGCTGCAGCAGGGGCTGCAGGCCACGGTGGTGCTGGCCCATGTGCAAGAGCCTGCGTCGCTGTACGAGCTGGTGACCAGCCGGGACCCCGACCTGATCGCTGCAGCCAGCGTGGAGGCTGGCGAACACCTGCTGGCGCCCGCCCGGGCCTTGCTGGAGGCGGCTGGTGTGGCCTATGAAACCGACATTGGCCTGGGCGACCCCGCCCACACGCTGGTGGACATGGCCGAGCGCAATGGCGCAGACATGGTGGTCATCGGCGCCAAGGGCCATGGGGCGCTCAGCAGTGCGCTGCTGGGCTCGGTGTCGCAAGAGGTGGCGCGTGCCTGTGCGGTGCCGGTCACCATCGTCAAGCATCTGCAGGATGCGGTGGTGGACGGTGACGTGGAGGGCGATGACTGATTGCAAGTCAGCGCACTGCCAAAGAAAAAAGGCCGCGTTGCGGCCTTTTTGCATGGTGGGGGCGTTCGCCCCTTTTCAATCCAGCGAAATCTTCTGCTCGCGGATCAGTTGGTGCCAGCGCTGCACTTCGGTGCGGATCAGCTCGGCATATTGCTGGGGCGTGCTGCCCACAGGCTCAATACCAAAATCAATCAGCTTTTGGCGGATGGCCGGTTGCTGGATGGCCGTGGCCACCTGCTTTTGCAGGGCCGCGACGGTGTCGGCTGGCGTGTTGGCAGGGGCAACAACGCCCACCTGGGCCGAGGCTTCCACGCCCTTGAAGCCCAGTTCCGCGAACGTGGGCACGTCGGGCAACTGGGGCAGGCGGGTGGGGTTGGCCACCGCCAGCGGGCGCACCTTGCCACCCTTGATGAAGCCTGCGCCAGCAGCCAGGTCCACCATCATGGCGGCCACTTGCCCGCTGGCCAGGTCTGTGAGGGCAGGGGCCGCGCCGCGGTAGGGGATGTGCACCATGTGCAGACCGCCTTGCACCTTGAGCAATTCCATGGCCAGGTGGTGCGGGCTGCCCGCACCGGCCGAGCCGTAGCTGATCTTGCCGGGGGCGGCCTTGGCCTTGGCCACGAAGTCCTTGGCGTCCTTCACATCCGAGTTCGGGCCCACCACCAGGATCATGGGGAAGCGCCCCATCAGCGTGACGGGGGTCAGGTCTTTTTCGGGGTTGTAGGTGAGTTTGGAGTACAGCGCGGTGTTGAACACCATGGTGCCGTTGTCGGCCGATAAGATCGTGTAGCCGTCTGCCGCCGAGCGGGCCACTTCTGACGCCGCAATGGCGGTGTTGCCGCCGGGTTTGTTGTCCACCGTCACGGGTTGGCTGATCTGCTGCGACAGTTGCTGGCCGATGGTGCGCGCCAAAAAGTCCGAGCCACCGCCCGCAGGGTAGGGCACTACCCAGCGAATGGGCTTGGCAGGGTAGCTCTGGGCGTGGGCGGCCACGGTTCCCCCCAGCAGGGCAATGGCAGTGATCAGGCCGGTGGCGCAGCGGCGGTTCAGCATGTTGGCTCCTTGAATAGATTTATTGTTTGCAATGATATTACGCAATGCGTAATCATTCAGTCGTGATAACCCTGTGATCTGGATCATGGAAAACTCCTCCCCCTTCCCGTTAGACGGCGGCAAGCGCCGCCAACGCGTGCAGTCGGCCGAAACCGGCATGACCATCCTGAAATCGCTGGCGCGGCTGGGGGGCGCGGCCAGCCTCACCGCCATTGCGGCCGAAGCGGGCGAAAACGCCGCCAAGGTGCACCGCTACCTGTCCAGCCTCACCTCCGAGGGGCTGGTGGCGCAGCACCCCGCCACGCAGCACTACCACCTGGGGCCTGAGGCGGTGCGCATTGGCCTGGCAGCCCTGCGCCAGTGCGACCCGGTGCGCATGGGCGAAAGCGCCTTGCTGCGCCTGCGGGAATCGCTGCGGGTGACCTGTTTCATCGCTGTCATGGGCAACATGGGCCCCACGGTGATGCGCATGGAAGAGCCCTCGCTGCCGGTCACCGTCAACATCCGCCCCGGCTCGGTGCTGCCGCTGCTGTGGTCTGCATCGGGGCAGGCGTTCCTGGCCTTTTCAGACGATGAAGCCTTGCAGGCTACGGCCCGGGCCGAGTACGAGGCAGCCACGCCCGAGCAACGCTCACTGGTGGGCGGCAGCGACCCGGTGCAGGGGCTGCGCCAGCAGGTGCTTGGCCAGGGCTGCGCCATCGTGCGCGACACGCTGCTGGCAGGCATCAGCGCGGTGGCAGCCCCGGTGTTCGATGCCCGGGGCCATGTGAGCGCGGTGCTCACGGCGCTGGGTGCCAGCAACGGCTTTGACGCCCGCCCTGGCGGAAGCATTTGCCCCCGGGTAGTGGAAGAAGCGGCCGCCATCAGCGCCGCCATGGGGTACGCACCGCCTGCCTGAGCGGTTGAACTCCGCGCTGGTGGATTGGATGGGTGGAAATCGAAGGGAAATTACGCATTGCGTAAATTGATTTCGATTAATACCATTCGCTCCATGACTGCCCAGAATCCAGCCACCAACGCCACCCCTTCGGCCACCGCCTCTACCCCCGCCATGGGGCGCTGCCCCGTGGACCACCGCAGTTTTGCCCAGGCCACCACGCCTGGGGGCTGCCCGGTCAGTGCCAACGCGGCGGCGTTCAACCCGTTCGAGCCTGCCTACATGCAGGCGCCCGCCGAATACCTGCGCTGGGCGCGCGAGCAAGAACCCGTGTTTTTCAGCCCGCAGCTGGGCTACTGGGTGGTCACGCGCTACGAAGACGTGAAGTCCGTGTTCCGCGACAACCTCCTGTTCTCGCCCTCCATCGCGCTCGAAAAAATCACCCCGGCCACGCCCGAGGTGATGTCCATCCTGCAACGCTACGGCTTCGCGATGAACCGCACTATGGTCAACGAGGACGAGCCCGACCACATGGAGCGCCGCCGCCTGCTGATGGACGCCTTCCTGCCCGAGCGCCTCATCATCCTGGAGCCCATGGTGCGCAACCTGGCGCGGCAGTACATGGACCGCTTCGTGAACCAGGGCCGTGCCGATCTGGTGGCGGAGATGTTCTACGAGATTCCGCTGAACATCGCCCTGAAGTTTTTGGGCGTGCCCGACGAGGGCGCCGAGCAGTTGCGGCAGTTTGCCGTGGCGCACACGCTCAACACCTGGGGCCGGCCCACGCCGCAGGAGCAGCTGGAGATTGCCGAGAACGTGGGCCGCTTCTGGCAGACCGCGCAGCAGATTCTGGACACCATGCGCGCCCAGCCCGACGGCGAGGGCTGGATGTACGAAACCATCCGCCAACACCTGTTGCACCCCGACGTGGTGCCCGAGTCGTACCTGCGCTCGATGATGATGGCCATCCTGGCGGCGGCGCACGAAACCACCTCCAACGCCACGGCCAATGCGTTCCTCACGCTGCTGTCGCACCGCAAGGCGTGGGAAGACATCTGCGCCAACCCGGCGCTCATTCCCAACGCGGTGGAAGAATGCCTGCGCGTGGCAGGCTCCATCATTGCGTGGCGGCGCCAGGCCACGGCCGATGCCGTGGTGGGCGGTGTACCCATCCCCAAGGGCAGCAAGCTGCTGCTGGTGCAGGCCTCAGCCAACTTCGACCCGCGCCATTTTGAGAACCCCGACGAGGTCGATGTGTACCGCGAAGCAGCCGTGGAGCACCTGACCTTTGGCTACGGTGCGCACCAGTGCATGGGCAAGAACATTGGCCGCCTGCAGATGCGCGTGTTTCTGGAGGAGTTTGTGCGCCGCCTGCCGCACATGCGCCTGGTGGAGGGGCAGCCGCTGGAATACCTCTCCAATACCTCGTTCCGCGGCCCTGCCCAACTGTGGGTGGAATGGGACCCGGCCCGCAACCCTGAGCGTTTGCAAGCCTATTCCGCGCCTGAGCATGCGCCCGAGCCGGTGCCGTTCTACATCGGCCCGCCCGCCAAGGATTCGATCACCCGCACCGTGGTGCTGAAAGACAAGCAGCCCGAGGGCACCAGCGCCTTCCGCCTGGTGTTTGCCGACCCGCAGGGTGCCGCGCTGCCTGCCTGGTCTGCTGGTGCGCATGTGGATGTGGTGGCCGGGGGCTTTCGCCGCAAATATTCGCTGTGTGGCGCGGCAGATGACCGGCAGCACCTGCAGGTCGTCATCCAGCGCGAGGCCGAGGGGCGCGGGGGCTCGCGCCACTTCTGCGATCAGTTGCAGCCCGGCGACACCGTGCAACTGGCAGGCCCCAAAAACCTGTTCCGGCTGGATGAAACTGCCGACCACTACGTGCTGATTGCCGCAGGCATCGGCATCACCCCCATGCTGGCCATGGCCGACCGGTTGCAGCGTCTGGGCAAGCCCTATGCGCTGCACTACGCGGGCCGCAGCCGCGCCCAGATGGCCCTGCTGTCACGCGCGCTGCGCGACCATGGCCCAGCACTCACCCTGCATGTGAAGGACGAAGGCGGGCGCATGCACCTGCCCACCGTGGTGGCCGGGGTGCAGTCCAACCACCGGGTGTATGCCTGCGGCCCCAACCGCCTGATTGACGAGCTGGAAGCCTTGGGCGCCGAGTGGCCCGAACAGGTGCTGCACTACGAACACTTCAGCGGCGAAGGCTCGGGCCTGCAGCCCGACAAGGAGCACGCTTTTGTCGCCGTGCTGAAAGACTCTGGCCTGGAAGTGACGGTGCCGCCCGACCGCACCTTGCTGCAGGCACTGCAGGCGGCGGGGGTGGATGTGCCCTGCGACTGCGGCGAAGGCCTGTGCGGCACCTGCGAGGTGGCCGTGGTGTCCGGCGAGGTAGACCACCGCGACAAGGTGCTCACCAAGGCCGAGCGCGCCGCCAACACCCGCCTGCTGGCCTGCTGCTCGCGCGCGGCGGGGCAGAGGGTGGTGCTAGCGCTGTAAACGCCTGCGCCGGGCACAATAAAAGGGAGCCGTCTGGCTCCCTTTTTTGATGCTGAGTGTGGCCTCGTAATCAGGCCGCCTTGCGAAACGGCTCTGCAGGCCGCTGCAACTTGCCGTGGGGCAGCGTGGCCAGACGGGAGAACATGCGGCGCACGTAGCCGCTCACCCACAGGCACTTGTTGAGTTCATCCACGGGCAGGGGGCCAGACACCACCACGATGTCATTGGCTTCCTGCTGAGCACCGGCGGCGCGCAGGCGGCGGCGGGTGTTGTTGGCCCACGACTGGATGCGCGTGGGGCTGCCGTGCTGGTGCACCTGCCCGGTGTGAACATCAAAGGCAATGGCAACGGTGTCGGTTTTGAGCTTGAACCTGCGCTCACCCGTGACGGCGCTGGGCGCTTCACGCATGTCGTACAGGTAGTAGCTTCCTGCCTTGAGTTGGTATTGCATGTCCATGGGCTGTTTCCTCTTTTGTCGGCATTTTCGAGGGCATATGCACCAGGCAATCGGGGGTAAAACGGCCAAAAAGCCGCGCTTATCGGGCGCGTGGCACGCAGGTTTGCCGGCTGGGGTGCGCGCGCCATTGTGGCGGCGCCCCGGCGGCATTTTGTGAAACTTGAGGGTAAGGTTGTAACAATTTGCGAGGCCTCTGACGCGCCTCAAGTTTCAGCGGGCCCGGTATTCCTGCGCTGGACCGGGCCCCGGCGTGAAAACCTGTTCAGATGCTCAGAAGTCCACCAGGCTGACGCCCAGGCTGAACACGGTGCGCTTGCGGTTGTAGTCGATCATGCTGTCGCCGTAGCCGCTGAACAGAGCGGTGTGCAGGCGCAGGTTGCTCTTGCCGCCCCACAGGCCACTGCCCAGCGCCTGCATCCATTCCAGCCGCACAGAGCCGCGGTCGCTGCTGGCCAGCGAGCTGCGGAAGGTGGCGCCCAGGGTGTTGTCCTTGTTCACGTTCCAGCGCACGGCAAGTTCGCCCCGGCCCACGTAGTCGCTGATGCCGGGGTTGTCGTCGCTGTCGGCGCTTTCAGACAGGCGCTTCCACAGTCGGCCGGTCACGGTCCAGCGGTTGTCCAGCTCCATGCCGGTCATCAGGTACACGCGGTTCCAGCTGCGCGACAGCGGGTTGCTCTGGCCGTTGGACTGGTGCACCAGGCCCACGCCGCTGTAGCGCCAGCGCCAGCCAAAGGGCAGCTGGGCGGTGGTGGGGTAGACGTACATGATTTCGGGCTCGTGGTCGGTGGACCGGAACGGGCGCGAGATCTGGGGCGTGAACAGCTGCCAGTACGACTGCTGCGAATAGCCAAACCACACCGAATCCTTGAGCGTGGGATGCCCCTGGGTAAGCAGCCCCTGGGCCAGCTTGGTGCGCACCGACAGCTGGATGCGGTTTTCGGTGGTGCGGTAGGGCGTGCTTTCTGTGGCCGAGTGGCCAACGGCGGGCGACGTGGGCTGGCGGTTGACCGAGTCTGACGCCACCACCGACACGGTGATGGGCCGGTAGCCCCGGAAGCTGAAGGTGCCGCAGTCGCTGCCCGATTCCAGCTCCCAGAAGCGCGAGAGGTCGCTGTATTGCGGGTCGCGGCAACCTTCGGTGCGAGCCACGTCAATGATGCGGGTGGCGGGCAGGGTGGTGTCTACGGGCTTGGCGGGGGCGTTGGGGTCTACCGCTGGCGCGGTGGCGCTGCCGGGGGCGGAGCCGCCTGCCACGGCTGAAGCGGCCGGCGCCTGCCAGGCCTGCTGGCCGGCCCAGGCGTCAAAGCAGGCCAGGCGGGCCGTGTTGTCGCCCGACAAGGCGGCGCAGCGGCGCCAGGCGGCGTCCTGACTTCCTGCGGCTGGCGCGGCTGCCCCGCCAGGCGTGGTTTGGGCCATGGCTGCTGCGGGGGCCAGCAGCAGGGCCAAGGCGGCGGGCCAGCCTATGCGCCGGGGCCGCGCCGGGTGGGCGGCGCTCATTGCCAGCTGGCCTGCTTGCGCAGGACGAAGGGCTGGGGTGTGTCGGGAGAGGTGCTTTGAGTCCATGATCCGCGTATTTCCTTGCCGCAACTGCCATCCACCACCCGGCCTGTCCAGGTGGCGCTGATGTTGGTGCCGTTGATCGATTCTTCCAGAGTCAGGTCGCCGTCATCCACATCGCCGCTGACCTGTGCCGTGGTGCCCCCGCGCTGCACGCTGCCGCGCACGCTGTGGGCCAGCTCGGGGTGGGGCCCTAGCTGCAGTGTGACGGCGCTGGCTTGCAGCTCGGCGCGCCAGTGCCCTTGCAGGTTGAAGTGGCTCATGTCCGCTGCGGCCGGGCAGGCTGCGCTGGATTTTGGGTCATTTTGGCTGCTGGCGCTTGTAGGATAAGCGCTGATAGCTATCAAAAACAAAGCGGGCAGCAGGGCTGCGGCAGGGCGGGAGAGATGGGTGCGCGAGCGTGCCATAAGGGGGGTGTGCCGTGGTGGGCTGCGCCTTTCAGCGCGGCGGGGTGCTGTCGGCCAAGGCTTTCTTGGCAGCGAATTCGGCGCGCAGGGCCTTGAGCTTTTCGCGCGGGTCTTCGCGGGCGGTGGTCTTGTCCAGGCCCATTTCGGCGATGAAGCGGCTGGGCTGGGCCGACACCATTTCGCGGCCCTTCTTGCGCTTCTTGGTCCAGCTCACGGCCAGGGTGCGCTGGGCGCGTGTAATGCCCACGTACATCAGGCGGCGCTCTTCCTGCAGGCGCTGCAGCACGTCGTCGGTCACCTTTTGCTGGCGGCCTTCGTCGTCGTCCAGCTTGAAGGGCAGCATGCCCTCGGTCACGCCCACCAGCACCACGTGCGGCCACTCCAGCCCCTTACTGGCGTGCAAGGTCGAGAGCGTGACCATGTCCTGCTCCTGCTCGCGCTCGCTGATGGTGGAGAGCAGCGCAATGGTCTGCGACACCTCCAGCAGGCTCTTGGTCTCCTTGGCCACCACGGCGCCTGCGGTGTCGTCTATCTGCCCGCCCGCGCGCTGGGACATCCAGTCGCAGAATTCCATCACGTTGCTCCAGCGGGCGGCGGCCACCTTTTCGCTGTCTTCGTTGTCGTACAGGTGCTGCTCGTAGCCGATTTCTTTCAGCCAGTCGTTCAGGAAGGTGCGCGCTTCTTCGGCCCCGTGCACGCGGCGGGCGCTGTACTCCAGGTAGTTGATGTAGCGGCCAAACTCGTGCAGGCCGTCCATCGCGCGTTTCGGAATGGCGGCGGGCAGCATGCCGTTGAACAGCGCACCGAACATGCTCTGCTTGTGCTGCGTGGCAAACGCGCCCAGCGCTGCCAGTGTGGTGTGGCCGATGCCGCGCTTGGGCGTGGTGATGGCGCGCAAAAACGCCGGGTCATCGTCGTTGTTGATCCAGAGGCGAAACCAGGCGCACAGGTCCTTGATTTCTGCCCGGTCAAAAAAGCTGGTGCCGCCCGACACCTTGTACGGAATGTTCGCCTTGCGCAGCGCCTTCTCGAACGGCTTGGCCTGGTGGTTGGCGCGGTACAGGATGGCAAAGCTTTTCCAGTCCGGCGGCGGGTTGCTGGCGGCGCGCAGGCTCTGGATTCGGGCCACGGCACGCTCGGCTTCGTGCTCTTCGTTGTCGGCATCGACCACGCGCACCGGTTCGCCCTCGCCCAGTTCGCTGAACAGCGTCTTGGGGAACAGCTTGGGGTTGGGCCCGATCACGTTGTTGGCAGCGCGCAGGATGGCGCTGGTGGAGCGGTAGTTCTGCTCCAGCTTGATGACCTTGAGGTGGGGGTAGTCCACCGGCAGTTTCTTGAGGTTGTCCAGCGTGGCGCCGCGCCAGCCGTAGATGGACTGGTCATCGTCGCCCACGGCCGTGAAGTGCCCCTTTTCGCCCACCAGCAGCTTGAGCAGCTCGTACTGCGTGGCATTGGTGTCCTGGTATTCGTCCACCAGTACATGGCCCAGGGCCGCCTGCCACTTGGCACGCACTTCCGGGAAGTCGCGCAGCAGGCGCAGCGGCATGCCGATCAGGTCGTCAAAGTCCACACTCTGGTAGGCCGCCAGGCGCTCTTCGTAGCGCGCCATCAGCGTGGCGATGATGCGTTCGTTGTCGTCCGCCGCCTGGGCCAGCGCCTGCTCAGAGGTCAGACCCATGTTCTTCCACTTGCTGATCACCCACTGCCACTGGCGGGCGGTGGCCATGTCGGTGGTGCCGCCCGAGGCTTCCTTCAGGATGCCCGTCACGTCGTCGGCATCCAGGATGCTGAACTGGGGCTTGAGGCCCAGCACATGCCCATCCTCGCGCACCATGCGCACGCCCAGGGCGTGGAAGGTGCAGATCAGCACATCCTTGGCCCGTTTGCCAATCAGGTGCCCGGCGCGCTCGCGCATTTCCGATGCCGCCTTGTTCGTGAAGGTGATGGCCGCAATGCGCTTGGGGTCCATGCCCTTTTCGATCATGTGGGCGATCTTCATGGTGATCACCCGCGTCTTGCCAGAGCCCGCGCCGGCCAGCACCAGGCAGGCGCCATCGGTGTAGTGAACAGCCTGAAGCTGGGCAAGATTGAGACCGGCAGACATGGGAATAGACGGGAGAAAGGGCGTGGGGGAGAGGGCGGCACTGCAGCGTGCAGGGGGCGCGAATGATACCCCGCGGGCTGTTACAAGCCCCCATCTGCAGTGCCTTCAGGGGGGAGTTGTCGGTATGGGTGCGGCGGGCTGGCCCGGCCGTGGGTGGCGGCGCGTCAACAACTGTCACCAGATGTTCCGGGAAATCCCTCTTGGGTTTATGGTGTTGGCGCAAGACACTGCCAGGCTGCCCCCGGCATTCCAAGACTACAGAGAGCCACACCGTGCACGCATCCCGCTTCCCTGCCCTGATCTCATCTTCCCCAGCTTCTTCGGCTAGTTCCTCTCGCAGCCCCGGCCTGCGGCGCGCGGCGTTGGCCCTGGCTGTGGTGGCGCTGGCCACCCCCTGGCTGGCCCAGGCACAGAGCGCCCAGGGGCCTGTGCCTGTGCGCGTGGGCGTGGTCGGGCCGTTCACCGGCCCTTCTGCCGACTTTGGCGTTCCCATGCTCAACGGCATCAAGCTGGCGGTGGACGAGATCAACGCCGTGGGCGGCTACATGGGTCGGCCCATGGAACTGGTGGTGAAGGACGATATGGCCGACCCGGCCCGGGGGCGCCAAGCGGCGCAGGAGCTGCTGTCCGAAAAAGTCAGCGCCGTGCTGGGCTTTTGCAACACTGGCGTGGCCCTGAAGGCGCTGGACTTGTTCCAGCAAAGCAAAACGCCGCTGATCGTGCCGTGCTCCACCGGCACCGCCGTGACCAGCACCTACCCCGCGCCTGAAAGCTACATCTTCCGCGTGCAGGGCCGCGATGCGCTGCAGGCACCGCTGATGGTGGACGAAATCATCAAGCGCGGCTGGGACAAGGTGGCCATCTTTGCCGACACCACCGGCTATGGCGAGGGCGGCTATAAAGATGTGGTGGAGGCCCTGGCAGCCAAGAATCTCAAGCCCGTGCATGTCGCGCGCTTTGCGCTGGGAGTGAAGGACCTGAGCGCCGAGCTGGCCGCCGCGCGCAATGCCGGTGCCAACGTCATCTACAGCTACACCGTGGGCCCCGAGAACGCCGTCATTGCCAACGGCAAGAAGGCCCTGGGCTGGAAGGTGACGCAGGTGGGCCCCTGGACGCTGTCGTTCCCCTTCTTCCTCGAAGGCGCCAAGGATGCAGCCGAGGGCGCGCTGACCGTGCAGACCTTCATTGCCGAGCCCAGCAACGAGCGGCGTGCGTCCTTCCTGTCGGGCTACACCCGCAAATACCAGCGCAAGCCGGCCGTGCCCATGGCGGCGGCCAACGCCTACGACGCCACCTACCTGCTGATGTATTCCTTCCTGGGCATCCGCGACGGCAACCTGACAGGCCCGGCCATCAAGGAATCGCTGGAAGGCAAGATGAAGCCGTACTACGGCGTGGTCACCACCTACGACCGCCCCTTCAGCGCCACCGACAAAGACGCCATCACCCGCAACATGCTCATCGTGGGCATGGTGAAAAACGGCGCCGTCACCTTTGCCTACCCTGAGGATGCCAAGCGCAACCTCATCGTGCAGCGCAAGCAGTAAGAGCGACTCCAAAAACGGCCAGCCACTGCGGCCCGCACCGCGCATTCTCTGCGGGTGATGGCTGCCGCCTGACTTTGCGCTGACCAACCCGCTGCGCGCTATGCCTGGCAACGGGGCGCAGCACCCACAATAGCGCCGTGCTTTCCGTCCTCATCATCACTTTTCCGTTCTTCGCGCTGGTGCTGTGCGGCTATCTGGCCGCGCGGCGTGGCGTGCTGCCCCAGCCGGCCATCCCGGGGCTCAATGCCTTCGTGCTGTACTTTGCGCTGCCCTGCATGCTGTACCGCTTTGGCGCCAGCACGCCCATTGGCAAGCTGCTGGACCCGGCCGTGGCGGGCGTGTATGTGCTGTGCGCCCTGGTCATGGTGGCGGGCACGGTGGCGCTCACGCGCAATGCCCGCATCGGCTGGAACGACGCTGCCTTCGGCGCCCTGGTCGCGGCCTTTCCCAACACTGGCTTCATGGGCGTGCCGCTGCTGGTGGCCTTGCTGGGGGCGCAAAGCGCGGGGCCTGCCATCTTCATTGTGCTGATCGATATGGTCTTCACCAGCTCGGTGTGCATTGCGCTGTCGCGGCTGGATGGCGCCGGTGCGCAGGGCGCGGGCGCGGCCGTGCGCAGCGCGCTCAAGGGCATCGCCACCAACCCCATGCCGTGGTCGATTGCGCTGGGCGCGGTGGCCTCGGCTTTGCAGGTCCAGCTGCCGGGGCCGGTGGACAAGACCGTGACCATGCTGGCCGATGCTGCATCGCCCGTGGCGCTGTTCACCATCGGTGCCGTGCTGGCCCGCTCGCAGATGAACCAGCACGAACAGGTGCTCGCGCGCGACTACGTGCCCGTGGCACTGGCCAAGCTGCTGGTGCACCCGCTGCTGGTGTGGTGTGTGGGCTCGGCGGCCATCGCCCTGGGCGTGCCGCTGTCGCCGTTTGCCCTCACGGTGCTGGTGCTGCTGGCCGCGCTGCCCAGTGCCAGCAATGTGTCGCTGCTGGCCGAAAAATTCGGCGCGCACAACGGGCGCATCGCCCGCATCATTTTGGTGTCCACCGCCCTGGCGTTTGTGAGCTTCTCGGCTGCCGTCGCGTTGCTGACCTGAGCCGCCAAGCTGCTTCGGTGCGGTGGGCTCAGGCCTCAGGCCCCTGCAGGCGTCTTGCGCCCCACCAGGTACTGCACGCCCAGCATTCGGTAGAACTCCGAGTGCGGCTCTTCAGCCGCCAGGTGAAAGACATCACCCGCCTGGTACACGCGTTCTGAAGCAGCCGTGGCGATGCGGATATCGCCCGACAGGATCAGCGCCTTGGCCTCGAACGGGTGCGTGTGGTCGCCCAGCATGCCGCCGGCCTCGCGGGTCACGGTGACGGCGGGCTCGAAGCCCTCGCGGGCCAGTGCGTCTGCAAATTGTTCGGGGGTCATGGGCCTCCTGCGGCATTCCGGGGGCAGTGTAGGTGCGGGCTCACAGCCAGGGTGGGGCTCGGGCTGTCAAAAACGATAGCTGCCAGCGCATGATGCACTAGCGCTACCGCCGGATTTGCTTCCATTTTCATGCGGGATCGCGCGTGAGCGTCGCCCAGGCAATGTGGCGGTGCCGCTGCCGTGCCGCCGCTTTGGCCTGCCCGTCGTTGCCTTGCTGAGATGGCTGCCTTGAGAAAACGATACGAAAAACATTCGACACGGCATGCTTTTTGCGCCGACGATGTCACGTGGTCAATCCATGCCCACGAACGGACAACAACAGGAGATTCACTATGAGGAAGAGGAATATTGCGCTGTGGGCACTCACGCCCGTGGCCGTTGCGCTGGTGCTGTCGGGCTGCGGCAGCGGCTCGGACAACGACCTGGCCGTGGACAACAATGCCCAGAGCTGCTCGGTGGTGTCCAGCTCCGGATCGGCCGTGGTGGTGGGCTCTGGCGTGGCGGGCGACCCGGCCTCGCCCGAGGCGGCATCGGGCTACCGCCTGGGCTACAAGGCCAAGCAGTCCAGCAACTACATGGTGGTGGCCAACACCCCGCTGGCCACCAAGGCCGGGTGCGATGTGCTGAAGGCCGGTGGCACGGCGGTGGACGCTGCCGTGGCGGTGCAGGCCGTGCTGGGCCTGGTCGAGCCGCAGTCCAGCACCATCGCTGGCAGCGCCTTCATGATGTATTACGACGCCGCCAACAAGAAGGTGGTGGCCTATGACGGCCGCGAAACCGCACCCGCAGCCGCCACCGGCTACTACCTGGCGCGCCAGGACCAAAGCAATGCCTCGTCTCCCGCCCCCGTGCCCAGCGCGCGGCGCAGCGGCCGCTCCATCGGGGTGCCGGGCGTGATGCGCATGCTGGACATGGCCCACAAGGAACACGGCAAGCTGGCCTGGGCGCCATTGTTTGACGAAGGCATTCGTCTGGCGTCATCGGGCTACAAGATCCCCGGCCGCATGGGCGACGCCATCCGCACCAACGCCGCCAACCTGCAGCTTGATGCCAATGCGGTGGCCGCCTACTTCAACGCCGACGGCACACCCAAGACCACGGGCACGGTGACCACCAACCTGCCTTACGCCCAGTCGCTGCGCACCCTGGCCACCGGTGGGGCCGATGCCATGTACTCCGGCCCTCTGGCGGATGCCATCGTGGCCAAGGCTGCCCAATCGGTGGGCGACGATGCAGCCAAGACGCCCATTACCCCCAGCCTGATGACGGTGACCGACCTCAAGAACTACCAGGCCAAAAAGCGCGAGCCGGTGTGCACCACTTACCGCAGCAGCTACTACATCTGCACCATGTCGCCACCGTCTTCGGGCGGCATCGCCATCGCGCAATCGCTGGGCATTCTGGAGAACTTCGACCTCTCCCAATACGGCCCCACCAACCCCAGCAACGAGGGCGGCGTGCCCAGCGTGATGGGTGTGCACCTGGTGTCTGAAGCCCAGCGCCTGGCCTATGCCGACCGCGACAAGTACGTGGCCGACACCGACTTCATCCCGCTGCCCGGCAACGGCGTGTCGTCGATGATCGATAAGGCCTACCTCAAGCAACGCGCATCGCTCATCAACGCCAATGGCAATTCCATGGGCACGGCCACTGCGGGTAATTTGGGCAACGTGCCGTTGGGCGTGGACAAGACCGTGGAGAAGGGCACCACCCACTTCTCCATCGTCGATGCCTATGGCAACGTGGTGTCGATGACCTCCACCGTCGAATCCAGCATGGGCTCGTACCACATGGTGGGTGGCTTCCTGCTCACCAACCAGCTCACCGACTTCTCGGTGCAACCCACCGACGCTGCCGGCGTGCCCGTAGCCAACCGCGTGGCCCCTGGCAAGCGGCCCCGCAGCACCATGGCTCCCACCCTGGTCTTCAAGGGCACCGGCCCTGGCGAGTTTGTGATGGCCACCGGCTCGCCCGGCGGCGGCACCATCATCCAGTACGTGCTCAAGACCGTGGTGGGTGCGCTGGACTGGGGGCTGGATGCACAGCAGGCCACCTCGCTTGTGAACTTCGGCGCCACCAACAGCCCCACGACCAACGTGGACGGTGCCAACACCTCTCTGGACCTCACTGGCCTGATCGACGGCCTCAAGGCCAAGGGCCACACGGTGAACAACGGCGCGCAGTCCAGCGGTGTGTCCACCATCATGCGGGTCAACCGCAATGGCCAGACCAAGCTGGAAGGCGGCGTGGATCCTCGCCGTGAGGGGATTGTGCTGGGGGATGGCGCCCTCTGATGGCAGCACAGGGCCATCGTTGGCGCACTGGCGCTGACTGAAGGCAGCCCTTGTGCAAAACGGCGCACTGTGCGAGCAGTGCGCCGTTTTTTTCGTGTGCCGGGCCAGGCGCGGGCAAACGCTTGCGCAGTTGTGGCGCTGTCGCCGGAGGCTTGTGGTGCTCACTCAGCTGCTGGCACAGTGCGGCGCGCGCCGGTGTGCTTCGCACATGGCTTTGGCTGCATTTGCTATTGAATTTATAGCTGTTTGCGCTTATTGGGCGGGCGCAAGGGTGCTTTTTGAGGGTATCTTACGCAAGGCTGGTAGCCCCTGCCAAGAAGCACCCACATCAACCGTCAAATCGTCAGCGGGTCCACATCCACCAGCCAGCGTATCAAGCCCTTGTGTTCGCGGCTTTGGCGTGTGGTTTGCAGGATGGGCTGCCACGCCGCCAGAAAGCGTTGCAGGGCCGCGCGACTGGGGCTTTCCATGAGCATTTGGGCGCGTTCCACATTGGCCACGCGCTGGATGGTGAGTGGCACGGGGGGGAACAGCGTCACGGCTTCCAGACCCGGTAGGTCGGCGGCATGGGCGGCAGCGGTGGCAGCCTGCAAAAAGCCCTGTGCGGCCTCTTGCGTGCGGGCATCGGCGCGCACCAGGGCCTGGTAAGCGAACGGAGGCATGGCCGCCTCTTCGCGTTCTTTCAGTTGCTGTGCGGCGAAGGCTTCGTAGTCATGCCTGCGCAGCGCTTCGTACACCGCGTGCTGGGGGTGAAAGGTTTGCACCCACATTTCGCACGGTGTGCCCTGGGCCGCCATGTAGGCGGCGTCGCGGCCGGCGCGGCCAGCGGCCTGCATCAGCAGCGCGAACAGCCGCTCGGGCGCGCGGAAGTCACTGCTGAACAGCGCCCCATCGGGTTGCACCGCAGCCACGAGGGTGATGCGGCGGAAGTCGTGGCCCTTGGCAATCATTTGCGTGCCCACCAGCACGTCCACTTCGCCCGCGTGCACCTGGGCCAGTTGCGCTTCGAGCGCGCCTTTGGCCTTGGTGGTGTCGGCATCAATGCGCGCCACGCGGGCGGCATTGCCATCGGGGCGTTGCACGTTGCGCAGCAGGGCGGCCAGTTGTTCTTCGAGTTGTTCGGTGCCCCGGCCCATGGCGTGGATGTCAGGGCTGCCGCAGGTGGGGCAGTGGTGGGGCACGCGCACGGTGAAGCCGCAGTGGTGGCAGCGCAGGGTGCGGTCCGTCTTGTGGAAGACCTGGTGCGCGCTGCAGTGCGGGCAGTCGCTTTTCCAGCCGCAGTCCACGCAGTGCAGCACGGGCGCGTACCCCCGGCGGTTGAGCAGTACCATGCTTTGCTCGCCGCGCGCCACGCGTTCGGTGATGGCTTGCAGCAGCGGCGCGCTGAACACGGCGCGCCGGGGCTGCTGGTTCATGTCCACCCGGCGCACGCGGGCCAATGCGCCCGCGCCGATGCGGCTGGGCATGTGCAGCCGCAGGTAGCGGCCGCCTTCGGGGTCTTCGGGTGTGGGCGGGCGGCTGGCGTGCCAGCTTTCCAGCGACGGCGTGGCGGAGCCCAGCAGCACCTTCGCACCCTGCTCGCGCCCGCGCCAGATGGCCAGGTCGCGCGCCGAGTAGCGGGCACCTTCCTGTTGCTTGTAGCTGGGGTCGTGCTCCTCATCGACCACGATGAGCTTGAGCCCTGGCAGGCTGGCAAACACGGCCATGCGCGTGCCCAGCACGATGCGCGCCGTGCCGCTGTGCGCGGCCAGCCAGCTTTTGAGGCGCTGCGGGTTGGTCATGCCGCTGTGCAGCGACACCACCGCGCCCGCGCCAAAGCGCGGCGCAAAGCGGCTGACAAAGCGTTCTTCCAACTGGGGCGTGAGGTTGATCTCGGGCACCATCACCAACGCCTGGGCGGTGGGGTTGGCTTCCAGCATCTCTTGCACGCAGCGCAGGTACACCTCGGTCTTGCCACTGCCAGTGCTGCCAAACAGCAGAAAGGGGCCAGGGTTTGAGGCAATTTGGGCTCTGGCGCTTTCCTGTTCAGCGGTAAGCGCTATGTTTTCAATAGCGTTGCCAGAATCATCTGCGGCCAGTGCCGGGCGGCGCAGGCGCCGCGCGAGTTGCTCGGGTTTCAGATCCCGCAGCTGGGGCGGCAAGGCGGCCAGAGCCACCTCGCCCAGCGCCCGCTGGTAATAACGCGCGGTAAAGGCCACCAGGCGGCGCCAGGGCAAATCCAGCGGCGCCACGCCTTCCAGCACCCCGCTGATGGCGCGCAGGGTGGCGCCATCGGGCAGCTCGCCGGTGGCTGCATCGCTGTCCCACACCACGCCCAGCACCTCGCGGTTTCCCAGGGGAACGCGCACCAGCGTGCCGGGCGGCAGGGGCCGGTCGCAGGCATAGCTCAGCAAATCACCCACGCCGCTGTGTGACGGTGTGTGCAGGGCTACCGGGGCGATGAAGGGGGAAGAAGCACTCAAGGCTCTGGCGTGAAAGGCAACGGGGGCTGTGATTGTCGCCGCGCCGCCGTGGGGCAATCCCAAAATTCTGTGGATAACTTTGTTGAAAGCCTGTAGCGACCAGCGCCAAACCCGCGCCACTGCTGGCTTTGAACAGAATGCCCGGGAAATAGGCAGAGGGAAAAAATCCTTCTAAATCAAGCAGATGATGCGATTTTTGGCATTTTTTCTGTGGTATGCCGTACGCCATCTCCGCGTTGTCGGTGCAGCAGCGGCGCTGTGCATAAGTGCAACAGCCTGCGGCGTCAAGCCCCCGGCGTGGATGGCCTTCAGATTTGCGGCGGAGGTAAAACTTGCGCCACTGGTTGCAGATGTGACGCTAAGTTGTTGATTCTTCTGATGCTTTGCCTGTCATTCAGAAAATCTGTGGATAACTTTGTTGATATCGTCGGTATACCCGCTCCAAACCCTTGAAATGCTTGGGCTGGAGTACTTTGCCCGCCAAATCGGCACAGGGCAGGTGGCTATATGAATCAACCACTTAGCGCAGCGGCGGTGGCGCTGCAAAAGAATTTCAATCGACCTGAGCGCCGGATTTGAAATTTTGATGCCTGCACCGCCGCTGTGCACAACCGGCGTGGTTCAGCCGGCCTGGCGCTGCGAACGCGAGTAGCTGTGCACCGCCTCCACCAGCGCTGCCACATGCTCTGGCGGGGTGAACTGGCTGATGCCGTGGCCCAGGTTAAAGATGTGGGTGGGGCCAGTGGTGGTGCGGTCGGTGTGTGGCTTGCCAAAGCTATCCAGCACGGCGTGCACCTGGGTGACGATTTGCGCGGGGGGCGCAAACAGCACGTTGGGGTCGATGTTGCCCTGCAGCGCTTTGCCGGGGCCACCTGCCGAGCCACCCACGATGGCGCGGGCCTTGCCCAGGTTGGCCGTCCAGTCCAGGCCCAGCACTTCGCAGTCGATGTCCTTCATGTCGTCCAGCCAGATGCCGCCGCCCTTCGTGAAGACGATGCGCGGCACGTCCGTGCCGTCCACGCCGGTGCGCTTGAGTTGGGCCAGCACCCGCTTGGTGTAGGCCAGGCTGAATTCCTGGAAGGCGCCATCGGCCAGCACGCCGCCCCAGCTGTCGAACACCATCACGGCTTGCGCGCCCGCGTCGATCTGCGCGTTGAGGTATGCGGCCACGCTGTCGGCGTTCACGGCCAAGATGCGGTGCATCAGGTCGGGGCGGGCGTACATCAGGCTCTTGACCAGGCGGTAGTCATCGCTGCCCTTGCCTTCGACCATGTAGCAGGCCAGCGTCCAGGGGCTGCCCGAGAAGCCGATGAGCGGCACGCGGCCGTTGAGCGCCTTGCGGATGCTGGTGACGGCGTCAAACACGTAGCGCAGCTTGTCCATGTCGGGCACGGTCAGCTCGGCCACGGCGGCCTCGTCGCGCACCACCTTGGCAAAGCGTGGGCCTTCGCCCTCGGCAAACGACAGGCCCAGGCCCATGGCGTCAGGCACGGTGAGGATGTCGCTGAACAGGATGGCTGCGTCGAGCGGGAAGCGCTCCAGCGGCTGCAAAGTCACCTCGGTGGCGTAATCCACGTTGGTGGCCAGACCCATGAAGCTGCCGGCCTGGGCGCGCGTGGCCTTGTATTCAGGCAGGTAGCGGCCCGCTTGGCGCATGAGCCACAGGGGGGTGTAGTCGGTAGCCTGACGGCGGCAGGCGCGCAGGAAGGTGTCGTTGGTGAGAGGGGCGTAGCTCATGGCCCCGATTGTCGCAGGCTGCGCACCTGGCACCGCATGGCCGCGTTTGCGCCAGCGCAGAAAATGGAAATGCCGACGGGCCTGGCCTTACCGCTCGGCGATGTAGTGCGACATGGTTGTGGTCTGCCCCGGCGCCAGAAAGGCCCGTACCTCGGTCTCCAGCGTCTGGTCGGCCACCGTGGCGCGGGCGCGCTGGTGCAGGTAGTCGGCCCATGATTCGACGATGAAGCGCTCCACGTACCGCGAGGGTTGCCCCAAGTCTTTGTAGACCCGCCAGAAGGTGGCGCCATCGCGCCGACGCGGCGCCTTCAGGCGGCTGATGGATTCCAGAAACGCGGCATCGGTGCCGGGTGTGATGCGGTAGCCAATTTCCACCGCCACGGGGCCCGCCTCGGGCAAGGGCTCGGCTTCAATGAACAGTTCGTCCCAGGGGGTGGCGGGGGTCACTTCGTGCAATGCACCCATGCGCAGTGGCATGGGGCGTGCCAGCAGCAGGCCTACGCCCATGGCGGCAGCGGCAGCGCACAGGGTGGGTGCCAGCCCGGCCACATCAGACACCGCGCCCCAGAAGGCCGAGCCCAGCGCAAAAGCCCCCAAGGCTGCCACCATGTGCAGCGCCACCGCACGTGAACGCACCCAGGGCGGGGCGCTGGCTTGCGTGGCGGTGTTGAAGGTGGACATCGCCGACATCCACGCCGCCCCGCCCAGCAGCATGGCCAGGTACACGAGGGGGGCGATTTTGGTGAGCGCCGCCACCACCATGGCTCCCGCAAAGACGAGGCCGCTGACCAGCACGATGGTGTCCAGGCTGAAGCGGGCCCGCACCTTGCCCAGCACCAGCCCGGCGGTCACGGCCCCGGTACCCAGGCAGCCCATGAGCAGACCGAACCCCTGTGCGCCCGTGCCCAACTGGCGCTGGGCAATCACCGGCAGCAGCGCCCACAGGGCCGAGCCCGCGGCGCCAAAGGCCATCACCCGCACCAGTTGCGCAAGGATCAGGTCGGAATGCCAGGCAAACCGCAAACCGCTGAGCATGCCGCCCCACAAGCGCTCGGCTGGCAGGCGGGACGGTGGATGGGCCTTGGGAGGCCAGCGGCGAATGGACTCCCACATCACCAGGGTGGACAAGACCGAGATGGCAAACACCCACCCCGCCCCCCAATGCGCAAACACCAGCCCGGCCAGCGTGGGCCCCACGGCGCGGGCCGCGTTGTAGGCAATGCTCACGGCCGTGATGGCCTGCGGCCACTCATCGCGGGGCACCGGGTCGATCACCGAGGAATTCCACGCGGGCGTCAGCATGGCCGTGCAGCATCCGCCCACAAACACCAGCAGCAGCACCGTGGCGGGGCCGCCCCAACCCAGCAGCACCAGCAGCGTCAGCAGGGCAAAAGCGGCTGTTTGGGCGATCAGCGCCCCGGAGATGAGGCGTCGGCGGTCGTTGGTGTCGGCCAATACGCCGGCGGGCAGGGCCAGCAAAAACATGGGCAGAAACACGGCCGTCTGCACCAGCGCTGCCAGGAATGAAGAACCGGTCAGCTCCACCATCAGCCAGGCCGCTGCCATGGCCTGCATGCCATTGCCCACAAAGAACACCCCCCCGCACAGCCAAAGCCCCCGGAAAGCAGGTTGGCGCAGGGGGCTCCACAAGGAGGTAGAAGAAGACATGTCAGCAAAGTGGGGCAGGAAACCGCTGGGGCAGCAGCGGCGGCAGATAGGACGGTGAAGGGCGTGCTCACCGAGCGTGACAGCATATCGCCGTGCGACCAAGCTTGCACGAACCCTGCGTGCTTAGCGTGACGGCACAAGGCTTCACACCCTGCCGTGGAAAAAAGCGATTCAGAGTTTCTGTGGATAACTTTGTTGAAAGCCTGTCGGTACCCGCGCCAAACCCGCATGCCACAAGGCTTTGCACACATTGCCCACCATTTCAGCAAAGCAAAAAAACGTTATGAATCAATGATCTGAGGCGGAAATGGTGCCTTTTTGTGTGCTAGCCAGGGTTGCTATTCGCTTGGCCCACTGCATACAAAAATGTGTGCATAAGTCAAGGGTCGAGCGACGGATGGGGTGCTGGATTTGCGCCGTCTTTTTCAAAAAAATATGCACAAAGCGACGCAAGTGGTTGATTCATCGGGAGTTTTGGGGAAAGTTCAGAATTTCTGTGGATAACTTTGTTGATATCACCCCTGCGTACGCTCCAAACCCGCGTGGATACGCGCTTTCATTGGTTTGCCTAGCAAAAAGGCATTTCCAAACATCGTAAGTAAATCAATGACTTACAGAGTTCTTGCGAAATGCACAGGCCCACGCTCCTGCTTCTTCAGGAGCCGGGCAATCACCCTTGCTGAATGTGCGTAACCTGAGGTACGGGGTGGCGTTCGGGTAGCCCCGCGCGGGGCCTTTGAATGGATTCTCTCGGCAGGTTCTTACACCTGCGGCTTTTCAAGCAGCCGCAGCAGCAGCGGGTGCATGACCTTGCGGGCGCTGTAGATCAGGTGAAAGTGCTCCTCGATCTCGGGGGTGGTGCCCACATGCTCCAGCCCGTGCGTCACCCGCAGGTGCTCGCCCAGAAACACGGGCGCGGGCATCACGCCCATGCCTGTGGCCGCAAAGGTGCTCAGCAAGGCGCTGTCTTCGAACTCGCCTGCAATGCGGGGGCGAATGCGCTCCCGTTCAAACCAGTGGTCAATCCGCGCGCGCATGGCGGCGTGATCGGTGGGCAGCAGCACAGGCACCACGGCCAGGCTTTTGGGGAAGGCCTGCCGCGCCGCGTCTGCCCACAAGGGGGGCGCATACCAGGCCACGGCGCTGGTGCTGAGCAACTGGCTGGTGGTTTTGAGGGCGGGGTTGGGTGGCGCCGGGCGGTCTGCCAGCACGGCGTCGAGCTTGTGCATGGCCAGCTCACCTAGCAGGGGCTGGAACTCGCCCTCGTGGCACAGCAGCCGCAGGTGGGGCTCGTCCAGCACGGTGGTCAGCAGCCGGTGCACGGCCAGTTTCGCAATGCCGTCAGAGATGCCCAGGTTCAGCCGCAGGGTGGGGCCGGCGGCGGCTTCGCGCACCCGGTGCGGCAATTGCTCGCCCAGAGCGAAGATCTGATCGGCCTCGTGCATGGCCGCCACGCCGGCATCGGTCAGCACCAGGTTGCGGCCCTCGCTGCGCAGCAGGCTCACGCCCAGGGCTTTTTCCAGTTCGCGCACCTGGGCGCTGATGGTTTGCACCGCCATGTCCAGCCGCTCTGCGGCCCGGGCAATGCCGCCCTCTTTGGCCACCACCCAGAAGTAATACAGGTGGCGGTAATTGAAGCTTTGGCTCATGGCGCACTCCGTGGGTTCGTGCAAAGCAGGGGCTCTGGTGTCAATTGGTTCGTAAAAACCGAACTAATAGTACCAAGATGACAGGTTTTTAGGAATGCCGAGTGTCCCTACAGTCCGGTGCTCCATCGCGCTGGCTGCGCGATGTGCCGAAACACCTTTGGAGAAGAAACATGGAAACAATAGGAACGTGGTGGATGTGGGCGGGATTCGCCGTGTTTGTGGTGGTGGCCATTGCCATCGACCTGCTGGTCATGGAGCGCCAGGGGGCGCACAAGGTGACCATGGGCGAGGCGCTGCGCTGGAGCATTCTGTGGTTCTCGCTCGCGTTTGTCTTTGTCGCCATCCTCTGGTGGTATCTCGATGGCACGCAGGGGCGCACCGTCGCCAACACCGTGTCGATGCAGTTCATCACCGGTTACCTGGTGGAGAAGAGCCTCTCGGTGGACAACATCTTCGTCTTCCTGATGCTGTTCAGCTACTTTGCCGTGCCACCCCAGTACCAGAAGCGCGCCCTCATCATCGGCATCATCGGTGCCATCGTGCTGCGCACGCTGCTCATCCTGGTGGGTGCATGGCTGCTGGCCACGTTCCACTGGCTGCTGTATGTGTTCGGTGCCTTCCTGGTCATCACGGGCGTGAAGATGTGGTTTGCAGCGGGCCAGGAGCCTGACATCACCACCAATCCGGTGCTCAAGCTGTTGAAGAAGCGCATTCGCATCACCAACCACTTTGACGGTGAGAAGCTCAGCACCATGGTCGATGGCGTCAAGCACTACACCCCGCTGTTTGCGGTGCTGGTGCTGATTGGTACCACCGACGTGATCTTCGCGGTGGACAGCATTCCTGCCATCTTCGCGATCACCAGCGACCCGTTCATCGTGCTCACGGCCAACATCTTCGCGATCCTGGGTCTGCGTGCGCTGTACTTCCTGCTGGCAGATCTGGCCAACCGCTTCCACCTGCTGGCGTATGGCCTGGCCCTGGTGCTGGTGTTCATCGGCGCCAAGATGCTGATGATCGACTTCTACAAGATCCCGATCGGCTACGCGTTGCTGGTGACTGCCTCTCTGATCGCAGGCTCCATCATCCTGTCGCTGCGCAGCTCGGGCGAAAGCGCCCACGGCAAGCCTGCTGCCTTGCCCCACAAAGACTGAAGGGCGCGCACTGTGGACTTGCTCGAATCAGTCATGTTGTGCATGTTGGTGGCCCTGCTGATCGCTACCGTGACGGCCCGCAGTGCGGGCAGCGAATTGCGTGACGTGGGGCTGCTGGCAGCCCTGACCACCGTATGGGGCGCTGGCACCGCCGCAGCGGTGCTGATGGGTTGAGGGGCCGGGCGCATGATGCAGACCTTATGTACCTTGCGCCGCTGGCTTCGGGGGCTGGAGCCCCAGGTGCGTACCCGGCTGGAATGCAGCGCGCTGGCCCGCTTTCAGCCCTGGCTGGAACGGCGCGCGCTGTTCCGCTTCCAGCGCCAACCCCTGGCGCGGGGCGTTGCGGCGGGCATGTTCTGTGGGCTCATCCCGGGGCCGCTGCAAATTCCGGGCACCTTGCTGGTGTGTGCCTGGCTGCGCGGCAACATCGTGGCCGGGGGCGTGGCCACGTTCTATACCAATCCTCTCACTACCGTGCCGCTGTATGCGCTGGCCTTCTACCTGGGGGCACTGGTCATGCCGGGTGAGCAGACCTTGCCTGCGTGGAGCTCGGTAGCCCCTGCGGGGGAATTGTCGGTCCAGGCGCTGGCCACCTGGATGCAGGCCCTGGGCACGCCGCTGCTGGTGGGCTTGCCCGCCTTGGCAGCCCTGATGGCGGTGCTGGGCTACGTTGCCGTGCAGCTGATGTGGTTAACCCCCGCCTTGCAGCGCAAGCGCCGCTGGGCGCGAGGGCGGTGAAGTGACCGGGGGCTTGTGATCCAGCCCCCGTTTCATTGAGGGGTGCCTGCTGCCAACAGCCCAGCACTGCGCAGGCGCTGGTGCTCCACCAGGGTGCAGCGGTCTTGCACCACCTCCAGCCCTGCCGCCTGGGCCTTGGCCAGGGCTTCGTCATGGCACACTCCGATCTGCAGCCACAAGGCCCTGGCGCCGATGGCAATCGCTTCGTCGGCAATGGGCGGCACGGCAGCGCTGTCGCGAAACACATCTACCAGGTCAATGCGGTGGTGCTTTGCGGCCTCGGTCAATGAGGGCCAGCTGCGCTCGCCCAGAATTTCGGTGGCCGAAGGGTTGATGGGCACGATGCGGTACCCCTGCTCCTGCAGGTACTGCGCCACATGGTGGCTGTCGCGCTCGGGCTTGGGAGAGAGGCCGACGATGGCAATCGTCTTGGCGCTTTGCAGGATGGACAGGTAGGGTTGGAGGTCGTCTGTCTGCATGGTGGTTGCCGCGGTCAGGCGGGTGTGGAGTAGGGAATTGCCGCAGTCGCCCTAGGCGTCTTTAAGAACCTGTTTAAGGGCCTACAACTGCGCGATGGTGCTGCGCACTTCGTCCACGCTCAGCACTTCGGTCAAAACCACCGGGGGCTTGCCTGGGCGGTAGAACACATACACCGGCACGCCGTTGCGGCCCAGCTGGGCCAGGGCGGCGGTGATGGCGGGATCGCGGCGCGTCCAGTCGGCACGCAGCAGGGCGACGTTCTTGGCGTGCAGATCGGCCAGCACCTCGGCGTTGGCGAGGGTGGTTTTCTTGTTGTACTGGCAGGTCACGCACCAGGCGGCGGTGAAGTCTACAAACACCGGGCGGCCGCTGGCCACCAAGGCCTCTGCGGCGCCGGGGGTCCAGGGCTGCCAGCCTTGTGCGGCGGTGGCCGTGGCGTCGGCTGGGGCTGCCGCCACCTCTGCCATGCGCGTGACATGGGGGCCGAAGGCCCACAGCAGCAAGGCCATGGCCACCGTGGCCACACTGCCCAGCCAGCGCCGGGCGCGGCCTTGCAGGGCCAGCGACCAAGCCAGCAGGCCCAGGCCGACCAGCAAGATCAGCAGGGAGGCCGCGCCATCGATGCCGCTTTGCTGGCCCAGCACCCACACCAGCCACACCACGGTGGCAAACATGGGGAAGGCCATGAAGCGGCGGAAGGTGTCCATCCACGCACCGGGTCGGGGCAGGGCGCGCGCCACGGCGGGCCACAGGCTGGCGGCCAGGTAGGGCAACGCCAGACCCAGGCCCAGGGCTGCAAACACCGCCAGCGCCTGCGCGGCAGGCAGTGTGGCCGTGAGGCCCATGGAGGCGCCCATGAACGGCGCGGTGCAAGGCGATGCCACGGCCACAGCGAGCACGCCGGTCAAGAAGCTGTCGGCCACCGGGTGGCGTGCCTGCAGGCTGGCTACGGAGGACGGCAGCATGTTCCCAAACTCAAACACGCCCACCAGGTTCAGCCCAATGAGGGTGAACAGCCCGGCCAGCGCGGCCACCACGGCGGGTGACTGCAGCTGAAAGCCCCAGCCCACCGCCTCGCCCGCAGCCCGCAGGCCCAGCATGAGGGCGCCCAGCGCCAGGAACGACAGCACCACCCCGGCGGTGTAGGCCAGGCCGCTGATGCGGTGGGCGCGCCGGTCTTGCGCGTGGCGGGTAAAGCCCACCACCTTGATCGCCAGCACCGGGAACACGCAGGGCATGAGGTTGAGGATGAGCCCGCCCAGCAAGGCGCCCAGCAGTGCTGCGGTGAGGGTGAGGCTGGACGCCCCTGAGGGCGCAGCAGGGGGAAGGCCGCTGCCCGCCAGGGCTGCATTGGCCTTGAGCGCTGCTTCCAGTGCGGGCGACACGCTGGCCTTGGCGGCCACGGCCGGCCAGGGGCCCTGCACGGTCAGATCGGCCCGGTACCCGGGGCGGGGCGTGCTGCCTTGCACGCGCTCGGCCAGCACCACGGGCAGGGTGCTGGGGCTGTTGCTGCGTTGCTCGGCCAGCGGGATGCGGGCGGTCCATACGTCGCCTTCCCACCGCTGCGTACCTTCGGCCGCGTTGTGCAGCACTTCCGGCGTTTCGGGGAACAGGTCCAGCGTTTTGCCGCGCAGCGCGGCGGGCAGCCCGGCCACGCGCACCTGCAGGGCGTCGCCATCGACCTGGGCCTGCTGCTGCGCGCTCGCTTTTGCCAGCGGCTGGGGTTGCGCCTTCTGGGCCGCATCAAAGGCGGCGCTGTGCAGCGCCGTGGTGCTCTGGATGGGCAGCTGCAGGGTGAAGTGGCCTTCTTCGGGAATGCATTCCTTGCGGCACACCAGCCATGAGGCCTTGAGCTGCACGGTAACGTCCTTCGCCAATGGGCCAGGGGCAAAGGTCTGGGCCACGGTAACTGGCACGGGCAGCAGCACGGTGCCTTCGTAGCCGTAGTTGGCCAGGGTGCCGATGGCGATCTTGTGCGGCACGGGCCAGGCGATGTCGCCCGCATCCAGCCCGGCGGGCAGTTGCCAGGTCAGCTCGGTGGGCAGGCCGGAGTCGCCAGGGTTCTTCCAGTAGGTGTGCCAGTCGGGCTGGTGGGTGATTTGCAAGCCCAGCCACAGCGGCTGGCCCGGGCCCACGCCCTGCGGCGCGTGGGCGACCAGCTCCGCCTGCACGTGGGGGGTGGTGACGGTGCTGTTGCCTGGGTTGGCGGGTTTGGGACCAAATTGGGCGCTGGCGCCCGTCCATAAAGCGCTGGAAGCTATAAAAAAGAGAGTGACTGCAAGGCGGTGGAACAGGCGTGAAGGCATGGTGCAGTGTGGGAGCGGGTAGAACGGGTTTGGTTCCGGCCCCGCCATGGTTTCGATTCTCAATGCGCCATTGTGCTCGGAGCCCCCAAGCCCGTGGAAACTGGCGCGGCGCCAGTACCAGTGCCCCCGCGCAAGGGCCGTCCCGCCGCGCCGGGGGCGTCCCCCTCCCGCGCAGCGAGAGAGGGGGAAGGCGCCGCAGGCGACTCAGGGGGAGCTTCTCACTGTGTCGCCAGGCTCAACTCTGCCTGGGGTGCACCCTTGGGCACCTGGCTGCCAGTTTTGGGGGCGGCCAGGAAGAGGCGCTCGGCGGGCAGCTTTTGCGCGGCCAGATAGCTCTGGATGGCATGGCCGCGCTGGGCGGCCAGCTCGGCGGCCATGGCTTCGGTGGCGGGCTGGTTGGCCATCAGCAGGGCCTCCATCTCAGGCACCGTCAGGTCTTTGGCAATGCCCACCAGGTTGCGCGGCTTGGGAATGTTGGCGCGGCCGTAGGCGGCTTTGAGCAGCGCGGGGTATTCGTCGGCGGTGACGGGCTCATTGCTGTCCGGCTGGGCACGGCGCTTTTCCGCGCGCACCAGTTGCTGCAGGCGCTCGCGCTGCAGGCCCTCGCGTTCCGCTTCCAGGTTGGCTGTGCCGGTCACGGTCAGTTTGAGGGCCGGGCGGTCCACCAGGGCCTGGGCCACCTTCCCCAGGTTTTGTTGTGCTTCGGGGCTGAGGGTGGCGCTGCCGGGGGCAAAGGCCACGCTGCTCATTTCTTCACCGCCACCAAAAGCGCTGGCCAGCAGGCTGAAAGGTGAGGTGAGGGCCTTGCCGATGAGGTTGAGGATGACTCTGCCAATCACCGGCCCGATGCGGAACTGCGGGTCGTTCAGCGAGCCGCTGATGGGCAGGTCCAGGTCGATCACGCCGCGCCGATCGGCCAGCAGTGCGGCTGCCAGGCGCACGGGCAGGCTGTTGGGCGCGCCTGCCACCGGTTCGCCAAAGGTGAGCTGGTTCAGCACGATGCGGTTGCTGGCGGTGAGTTGCCCGTTGGGCAGAACCTTGTAGGCCACGTCCACACTCAGCTTGCCGCGTTCGATGCCGTGGCCTGCGTACTTCACCGAGTAGGGCGAGAGAGGGGGCAGGTCCAGGTCGCGCACCTTGCCCGCAATGTCCAGCGCCAGCGGCTGGGCCAGGGGATTGAGTTGGCCAGAGACCTCCAGCGAGGCCGAGCCCTCGGCGCGGCCCAGCAGCTCCAGCGCGGCCAGTTGGGGTTCGCCACCCGGCGCTTCGGACGAGAACGCCCCCAGCTTGCCCGTCAGCTCGGTCAGGTCGGCCGAGTAATTCGGTTTGATGAAAAAGTCGGAAAACAGCACCTTGCCGTTGACCAGGCTCATGGGGCCAAACTGCACCACGGGCGCCAGCGGGTCGCGCGCAGCGGTTTGCACGGGCTGCGTGGCTGACGCAGCCGAGGCTGCTGGCGAGGGGGCTGACGCTGCTGTGGTTGCAGGTGTTGTTGCCGTGGCCTCTGCCTCGCCTTTGACGATGTCGCGCAGGTTGATGCGCCCGGCCTCGTTGATGGTGATGCGCGCAAAAAAGTCCTGCAAGCTGGTCTCGCCCACCTGCACCTTGGGGGCGGTGCCAGGGGCGGTGGCCACGTTCAGGCCACGCAGGTTCAGGCTCTTCCAGGCCAGCAGTTCCTCGCCCACCTGCGCTTCGGTCATGGGGGTGGATGCCGCGGTGCTGTTGGCCTTGAGTTCTTCAATGGCAGCGTCGCCCGCCAGCTTCAGGCTGGGGCCCTTGTCAGACTGCGCGAAGGCCACCTGGCCGCGAAAGCCCACATCGGCGCGCAGCAGTTCAATGGCCAGATGTTGGGCCAGATAGCCATCCAGTCCGTGCACGGGCACGCGCGTGGCGTCCAGCTTGCCCTGGGTGGCGAGCGGCTGCAGGGCCAGCGTGCCCAGGTAGTCGATCTTGCCGGCCACACTCTTGGCGTTGCCCTTGCCTGCCGCCGCGCGGGCGCTCAGCGAGAACGCGCCGGGCTTGCCGCTGTCGGTGGCCAGATTCTTGGCGCTCACGTCCAGGGCCGATACCTCCAGCGCCACAGGGCGGGGCTGGGCGTTGTCGGCAAAAGCCACGGCGCCGTCTTGCAGGGCCAGCTCGTTCACGCGCACCACCCAGGGGGCTTCGGTGGTCTGGCTCGTTGTCGTTGTCGCACTAGGCGAGGTCTGGGCCTTGGCCCAGCGCTCAAACATCCAGCGCCCGTTGCTGCCGCGCTCCACAGCCAGTTTGGGGGCGTTCAGGCTCAGCGATTCCAGCGTGACGATGCGTTCGTCCAGTGGCACCTGCAGGCCCTTGACTTCCAGCTTGCTCAGGCTTGCCAGGGGGGTGTTGCCCTGGCGCAGGGCCAGTTGGTCCAGCGCCAGCGGGCCTGCGGTCACTGTCAGGCCCGTGGCGTTTTTGTCTGCGGGTGGGGCTTGCCATTGCACGCCCAGGGTGCCAGTGAGCTGGCCGGCCACCGTGGGCTCCAGGTACTGCGCCACATAGGGCGCCGCCAGTTGCAGCGTCAGCGCTTCGGTGGTGATTTGCACCTGCGCCTTTTGGGTGGTGGCTTCACCTTCAAAGGTCAGTTTGCCTTCAGGGGTCGCAGGTGTGTCTGCCTTCGCGGCCACCACTTTGGCTGCACCCGCCTTGGCTTTGCCTGTCTGCCGGGTGGGGGGCACGGCGGCGTTGGTTGCATTGGCATCGGGCAACACCAGGGCGCCCTTGAAGGCCACAGGCTTTTGCAGCGGCAGGGCCAGGCCAGTGAGTTCCAGGCCCAGGCTGCGTGCCTGCAAGGCTGCGGCGGGCTGGGTGGTCTGGTCAGCCCAGTGCACCGTGCCATCGCGCACGCTGGCGCGCGCCACGCTCACTGCCCACGGTGCGGCGGCTTTGGTGGATGGTTTGGCGGGTTGCGAGGCGGCTTCCTTCGGGGGCGACGCGGGCGCTGGGCCACCGGCCAGTTGTGCCAGGTTCAGCCGCCCGGCGGCGTCGCGCTGGGCGTGCAGTACGGGCTTGAGCAGTTCTACCTGGGTCAGGTTCACCACTTGCTCCAGCGGGCGCACATCGGCCATGTCCAGCGTCAGGCGATCAAAGGCCAGCAGGTCCTGGCCTTCGCGGTCGGTCATCTTCACATCGCGGGTCTGCACTTGGCCCGAGAGCTTCACAGCCAAACGCGGTGTCTGCTCAAAAGCCAGCTTCACGTCCACGTCCAGCGTGGCCGCCTTGAGCTGAATGGGCAGGCTGGCCGGCAGGTAGCCCAGGTAGGGCGCCAGGTCCAGGTCATCCCAGCGGATGTGGGCGTCGGCGTGCCGGGTCTGTGCAAACGGCGTGCTTTGGGCCGACGAGTCAAAACGGCTGCCCTCCAGCGTGAAGGCCAGCCGGGGTTCCACGCGCACTTCTTTCTTGTCGGACAGCGTGCTGATGAAAGGCACGGACAGCAGCAGGTCTTGCACCGAATGCGTCTTGCCCACAGCGTTGTCGGTGAAGTCCACGCGCCCGCCCTGCAGCAGCAGGTTGTAGAGTGCCAGCCGTGCGGGCTCGGTCGATGGGGGTGTTTCTGCCTTGTCCTTGGGGGCCGTCAGCTTGGCAATCACGTCGTCCACGTCGTAACGGCCCTGGCCCAGGTGGGTGAGGCGCAGCACGGGGTTCTCCACCGTGAAGGCGTCCACCACCGGCGCCAGGCGTAGCAGCGACTGCAGTTCGGCGTCCACATACACGCGCCCGATGGTCAGCTGTGCCGGGCCCTCAATGCCTTTGGCCCCGGCCACGGCAATGTCGCGCAGCGTCAGTTCCAGCGACCAGGGCTTGAAGTCGAGCGACCCCACGGTGACCGTGCGGCCCAGCTGCTCGCTGGCCATGCGCTCCAGCGGTCCCTTGACCAGGGCGGGCACCGACAGCCACGACAGGGCCCATACCCCCAGCACTGCGGCCAGCGCCCGTGTGGCGGGCTTGAACCAGCGGCTTTGCCGCAGGCGAGTGAGTTGGGGGTGGCCGAGCAGGGCGCGCAGGGGGGCTGGCATGGCAGGTCAGAACAAAAAAGTGGGCTGGGGCGTGGCACACCACCGTGGGTGCCGGCCCGTTGCTAGGTTCAACGCAGCAGGGTACTCAAAGGTAACAGGGGCTGGCCTGGCGTCAGGCTTTCAAGGTATCCAGATGTTGATCGTGCTCAGGGGGCAAAGCACAGCACCACCCTGCGGGTGGTGGCGGACATGGTGCAGCTTTTGGTGTGCCCCCACTGGCGCTGTGCGCCAATGAGTGCCCCCCAAAGAAAAGCGCTCTTCGCTGCGCTCATGGGGCAAAGCCCAGCACCACCCTGCGGGTGGTGGCGCTTTTCTTTTCAATCTTGGTCACCACGATGGCGCCAATCTCAGCCGTATTGGCCACATGCGTGCCGCCGCAGGGCTGCAGGTCTATCAGCGGCGCACCGCCTTCGCCGCCGATCCGAATGGTGCGGATGCGCCCCGTGCCCCGGGGCGGCTGCACGCTCATGCTTTTGACCAGGGCGGGGTTGGCGTCCAGCTCCTCATCGCTGATCAACGCCACGGTGAGCGGGTGGGCCGCCGCCACCAGCGTGGCAATGGCGGCGGTGAGTTGCTCCTTGTCCAGCGGGTCGGTCATCGCAAAGTCCAGCCGGGCGTAGTCGGGCGTGATGGAGCAGCCATTGACCAGCTGCGGCACCACATGGCACAGCAGGTGGCTGGTGGTGTGCAGCCGCATCATGCGGTGGCGGCGCTCCCAGTCGATGCGGGCGGAGGCGGCGGTGCCGGGTGTCAGCGTGGCCAGTAGGGCTTCCTGGCCCGGCGCAGGCACATGCACGATGTCGCTGGTGGCATTGCCCTCGGCGTCCTTGCCTTTGCGGGTATCGGCAATGGCGATTTCGGTGCCATCGGCCAGCACCAGTACGCCGCTGTCGCCCGCCTGGCCACCGCCCAGCGGGTAGAACACCGTGCGGTCCAGCACGATGCCGGCATCGGTCACGGCGGTGATGTGGGCGCTGCATTCGCGCAGGTAGGCGTCTTGGCGGAAGAGGTCATCGGTCATGCCCGCCATGGTAGCGGGCCGCCGCCCCGCTACCATGGCGGGCATGACTTCTGCCGCCCCCCTGCCGCCGCTGCCGTCCCGCTTCTGGGCCGACCTCTCCACCCGCGACTTTGCTGCGCTGCAAAGCACCGGCCAAGCCGCGCAGCTGGTGGCGGTGCTGCCCGTGGCGGCCGTCGAGCAGCACGGCCCGCACCTGCCGCTGTCGGTCGATGCCACGCTGCTGCAGGGCGTGATCGACGCCGCCTTGCCGCTCCTGGGGGGCGATGTGCCTGCGCTGTTCTTGCCGCCGCAAAACATTGGCCTGAGCACCGAGCATGAAAACTTCCCCGGCACGCTCACGCTCTCGCCCGCCACGGTGATTGCCTTGTGGACCGAGCTGGGCGCTTGCGTGGCGAGGGCGGGTGTGAAGAAGCTGCTGATCTTCAACAGCCACGGCGGCAACGTGGCGGTGATGGACATCGTGGCCCGCGAGCTGCGCCAGCGCCACGGCATGCTGGTGTACAGCGCCAGCTGGTTCAGCCTGCCCCAGCCGCCCGAGGTGCAGGGCCTGTTCAGCGCGCAAGAGCACCGCTTTGGCATCCACGCGGGCGACATTGAAACGTCGATGATGCTGCACCTGGCGCCCGGCACCGTGCACATGGAGCACGCGCAGAACTTCCGCTCCACCTCACAAGACCGGTCCGAGCGCTTTGCCATTTTGGGCAACGGCAAAAGCGCCAAGATGGGCTGGGCGATCGAGGACTATCACCCAAGCGGCGCCGTTGGCGAGGCCGATGCGGCTACGGCCGACAAAGGCCGGGCCGTGGTGGTCGCTGCAGGGGCTGCGCTGGCTGCGCTGCTGCATGAGTTACACGCCCTGCCGCTGAGCACCATGCGCAGCCCCTCGCCACGGTGACCTGCCGCCTGCGCGGTGGGGGGCGCCGGGGTTGAGGTGTTTTGGCGCTCTAGCGCTTTTGGAATAAGCGTAGGTAGCTATGGAATTTGTAGTGTTTTCCTGCGCTTGCGCTAACCGTTCGGGCTGAGCTTGTCGAAGCCGGGGCTTGCTCGTTGGTTTGGCCGCGTGCCTGTGCTCAGGGCGGGAGCCGGGGAGTGCGCCCGGCGGCGCAGTAACTTTCTTTTGCTTCGCCAAAAGAAAGTCACCAAAGAAAAGGCGATCCCAAGTCTGCGACCCCTGCGCTGCGCTACGGGGCAGACCTGCGGCGGGACGGTTGCGGCGTGCGCCGCGAAACTCACTGCGCGCTGAAGCGCTCCGTTCAAACAGCCGCGGCGAGTCAGTCAACGAAGCACGCGCGCTCCGACGCACGTGCCACCCCGCAACCGCCCCGCCGCAGGCGCAGCCACAGGGGGTGGACAGCCGACAACAGCCGAACAGCCACACGGGTCGTCGCTGCGCTCGACCCGGTACGCGCAGCGTCGCCCGCGCGGCGTGCTACTTACTCAGTTGTGCTCCGGGCCATCGACGCCCCAAAAAGCCTTGGTCTTCGAGACCGCACTGCCCTGCCACCCTTTGTCGCAACGTTTGCGCGGTGGCTGGTTCTGAGTCTTTGGGGATGGACCAGAACGAGGTGCTGGTGCTATTGGGTGGGAACGTGGCCAAGAGCAGGCCTTCCCCACCGGGCTTTGTGACCAGCTCTACGTGGCAATCTACGCGTTTGTGTCCCACGAGATAACTGCGCACGGCGCCAAATTGATCCAGTGAATAGCTTTGCACCTTCGGGGCAAACCACATCGTCAGTGTATGGACTGTGACCTTTCGATTTGCGGGGTCGATCTCGCACCGGCGCAGCCTTTCAATGGCCTGCGACCATCCTCCGAAGATGGGCACCAGCAAGAAAATGGCTCCGGTGATCAACGGTACTTTGTTCCATTCCCCACTGTGCAAGTAGCTGAGACCGACGAACACGAACGGAAAGAGTGCCGTCATGACCAGCGGCCAATACGGAATTTGGCTTTTTACGCGAATCGGAGCCACAGAAATCCCCTCTTGAGGCGCCGAGTATGCGTTACCTCTGCGGCATATCCTTCACCCCATAACCCAGGCTCACCGTGGCATCGGCCGGAATGGGCGGCATGGTGGCTTCCCACGCTTCCCACGCCTGCACCATGGCCGCCAGCCGCTCGGGGGCGATGGGGGCCAGGTTGGCGCGTTCGCGTTCGTCGCCTTCCAGGTGGAAGAGGTAGTCGTGGCCGTCCACGCGCAGGTATTTCCAGGGGCCGTGCCGCATGGCGCGCTGGCCCCGGTGGTTCATGCGCCAGAACAGGGGCTGGTCGTCGCGCCAGGTGGCGTCGCGCAGCAGGGGCATGAGCGAGCGGCCATCCAGCGGGTGGCTGGCGGCAGCCGTGGCGCCTGCGGCGTCGAGCATCGTCGCGCTCCAGTCCATGGTCATGCAGGTTTGCGTGCTGGTGCTGCCGGGCGCGATCACGGCGGGCCAGTGGGCAATCCAGGGCACGCGGATGCCGCCTTCGGTCAGGTCCATCTTGCCGCCCACCAGGGGCCAGTTGTCCGAGAAGCGTTCGCCGCCGTTGTCGCTGGTGAACACGACCAGCGTGTCGCGCTCCAGTCCCTCGGCGCGCAGCAGGTCCATCAGGCGGCCAATGCCTTCGTCCATGTGGTGGATCATGCGGCGGTAGGTGTCGATGTTGCCGCCGTGCAGGTGGAACAGATTGCCCTTCACCTCCTGCGCCAGTGCTTCGTCATCGCGCGTTTCCCACGGCCAGTGGGGCGCGGTGTAGTGCAGGCTCAAGAAGAATGGCGTGCCGCTGCGCGCGCCACCGGCCATGCGACGCACAAAGTTCAGGCCGTGGTCGGTGATCAGGTCGGTGAGGTAGCCGTCTTCCTGCTGCTCGGCGTCGCCCAGGTACAGGTCGTGCTGGCCGGTAGAGCTGCAGTGGGTGAAGTAGTCCACCCCGCCCGACATGGGGCCAAAGAACTCGTCATAGCCCGAGCGCAGCGGGCCGAACGCAGGCGGGTAGCCCAGGTGCCACTTGCCCATCAGCGCCGTGCGGTAGCCCGCATCGCGCAGCAGCGAGGGCAGGGTGGGGTGCTCGGGCGGCAAGCCTAGCGTGGTGCTGCCCCGGCTCTTGCTGTTGATGGGTTCTTCGGCTGCGCCGCGCAGGCGGTACTGGTAGCGGCCGGTCATCAGCGCAAATCGGGTGGGTGAGCACACGGGCGAGTTGGAATAGCCCTGGGTGAGCTTGAGGCCCTGGGCGGCGAGGCCATCGAGCACGGGCGAGACAGGGCCAAAGCTCGCGTCCCGGCCGCCATAGCAGCCCAGGTCGGCATAGCCGAGGTCATCGGCCACGATGAAGACGATGTTGGGGCGTGTGGGGTGCGTCATGCCGTCCCCATCCTCAAGGCTTGAAGCCGGAGCGCTGCACCACCGGTGCCCACTGCGCCTTGTAGGCTTTCAGTGTGGCTTCGGTCTGCGCGCGGCTGGCGGCCACGGGCTCCAGCTTGGTGGCTTCAAACTTGCGGCGCGTGTCCGGGTCCTTCATCACTTCATGGATGAGCTGCGACAGGCGCTCCACCTGCGCGGCAGGCATGCTGGCCGGGGCAAAGAACGTGTTCCAGCCGGTGGCCACCAGGTCCAGACCGGCTTCCTTGAAGGTGGGCACGTTCGGCGCCAGCGGGCTGCGCTTGGCGCTGGAGACAGCCAGGATGCGCACCTTGCCCGCGTCGTGCTGGGGCAGCAGGCTGTCCAGGGTGTCGAAAGCCACTGGCACCTGGCCGCCGACCAAATCCGTGGTCAGCGGGGCAGAGCCGCGGTAGCCCACGATTTCAGCGCGCACCTGGGCGGCATCGCCCACCATCAGGCCAAAGAAGTGCGGAAGGCTGCCGGTGGCTGGCACGCCGAAGTTGGCTTTTTCCGGGTTGGCGCGCAACCAGGCCAGCAGGTGGGACAGCTCCTTCACCGGCACGGCGCTGCCTACGGCCACGCCAAACTCGTAGCTGTTCACATGGCTCACGGCGCGGAAGTCGCGCTCTGCGTCGTAGCCCGCATCGGGGAATACCAGCGGTGCCACCACCATCACGGCAGGGTTTGCCAGCAGCAGCGCAGGTTGGTTGGCGGGCGCGGCCTTCACATACTGGGCAGAGAGGCGGCCGCCCGCACCGGTCTTGTTTTCGACGATGACCGGGCTGCCCAGCTTGGTCTGCAGCTTGTCAGCCACGATGCGCGCGACGCGGTCGCTGGAGCCACCGGGCGGGTAGCCCACCACCAGGCGCAGGGGCGCATCGGCCGCAGCGCTGGCGGATTGGGCCTGGGCGCCGGGCGTGACTAGCATCAATGTGGCGGCCAGGCCGAGCGCCGAGGCCAGCAGGGGGCGCCTGCCAAGGTGATGTGTGCGGGGGATGGGGTGGGACATGGTGTGCTCCTGGGTGGCGTGGCCGGTAATGATGGAAGTCAAGCGTGCATCGCGGCACTCTAGGGGCCTGACAATCGATTGTTCAAATCAACAACTTTCCGGGTTTGCACTGATGACCGATGCCTCCCGTCTGCGCGATCCGCAGGCTGCCAGTGACCTGCTGATGTACCGGCTGAACAAGCTGATGGCGGTGTCCGGCAGCCTGGTCATCCGCCTGTGCGAGGGCGGTTACGGCATCACCCGCCGCGAGTGGGGGCTGCTGATGTGGCTGGCGCGCCACCCAGACCTGCCGCCCGCTGAGCTGGCCCGCCTGCTGGGGCTGGACCGGGCCCGCACCTCACGCGCCATCACGTCGTTGCAAGACAAAAGGCTCATCACCCGCGAACCCCTGCCCGGTGACAAACGCCAGGCGCGCCTGCGGCTCACCCCTGAAGGGCTGGCGGTGTACGAAGCGGTGTTCCCCCAGGTCAAACAGCTCAACCAGGCGTTGCTGCGGGGCTTGCCCACCGAAGCGGTGGAAGTGCTGGACCAGGCCCTGACTGTGCTGCAAGCCAATGCCGATGCGCTGCAGGCAGAGAACGCCCACCTGCCGCGCACCTACCGCATGCGGGGTGGGCGGCGCAGGGGCGGGTGATCAGGCGTGGGTGACGAGGGGCGCGTGCTCCACCTCGTTCAGGTGGGGCAGGGTGTTGAAGGTTTGCAGCATCAGCCGCTTGGGCGAGATGGAGAACTCCGTCACCGCGCTGTTGCGGATGCGCATGTTCAGCGCAATCGTCACCTCCGGCGCCGTGCCCAGCACCTCGCCCACGGCCGTCGAGATGGGGCCGCCACTGCTCACCAGCAGCACGTTCTGACCAGCGTGGTGGTGGCGCACGTGGTCCAGCACGGCGCGCACGCCGCCTGAAAACTCTTCCCAGCTGGGCATACCCTGGGGGCTGATGACGCCCGCCATCCACTGAGCCAGGGCATCGCACAGGATGCGGAAGTGCGCGCGGTAGCGCTCGGGCGTGTCGGCAGGGCCCAGGGGCTGGGGATGGATGGCCGAGATCAGCGCATGGCTGTCGTATTCATTCAGGCCGGGCCAGCGGGTCACTTCCGGCTGCGTCTGCAGGCCTTGGGCAATGCCCTGCAAGGTTTCGGTGTGGCGGCGCAGGGTGCCGGTCATCACCGCGTCAAACGCCATGCCCCGCCCGCGCCAGTACTCGCCCAGGCGCACCGCCTGCTGATGCCCCCGGGGGCTGAGCACGTCGTAGTCATCCGCGCCAAACGAGGCCTGGCCATGGCGCACGAGGTAGAGGGTTCCCATGGGGGGATTTTGAAAACAAACCCTTCCACTGCTTGTCACTGGAGCGACTTAAAACACGGATGCCTGGCTGCGCTTCGGTCAATATGGCTTCCAAAGAGCAGTCGGCCAAGGCCAAAGAATTCCAATTGCCTCCCGAAGGCCAAACTGGCGCTTACCTGTATCGCAACAGCGTGCTCGGTAAGGCTCTGAGCAAGGATTTGCGGATTGACGGCAATTGCGTGAGCGTCAGCGCACCCGATGTGTTTTTCTACACGCAGGTCGACGGCGGCAAGACGCGCACCGTGGAGACCGAATCCGAGTTCTCTCCCAACAAGCTCGAACTCTTTCTTGAGTCAGGCAAAAATTACCTCATTCGCCGGTTCATCAAAGTAGGTTTGATGGTGGGTGGCGCCGACCTGGAGCAGGTGACTGAAGCGCAAGGCAAGGCGGACGTAGCCAAGCTGGAGATGGCGGAAGGCGGACAATGCCGCCCGCCAGTCAAGTGACTGCCATGCTGCTGCGATGACGGCGCAAGCCAAATCAAAAGGGGGCTATGCCTCTTTTTTTGTTGCCAGCTCTTCGTGACTTGCTCAATGGCCCGTTCGCAGGGTCTGCGCGAAAACCGACGCATCCACGTTGCCACCCGTCAACGCCAGGCCCACGGTTTTGTCTTGGAGCAACTCTCGCTCTTGCAGTGCCGCAGCCAGCGCTGCAGCGCCCGCCCCTTCGGCCACGTTGTGGGTGTCGGTGAACAGTGCCTGCATGGCGGCAGCCACCTCGGCGTCGCTCACCTGCACGATGTGGTCGATGTGCGGGGCCAGCACGGCCAGGGCTTCGGGGTCTGCCACGCGGCAGGCCATGCCGTCGGCCAGCTGGGTGGTGACGGGTGCCTCAACCACGCGGCCTGCGGCCAGCGAATCGGCATAGGTAGTGGCGTGGCTGCTGACCACGCCGACCACGCGCACGGGGTGCTGCAGCGCCAGCTTGGCGGCGATGGCCGAGCACGCGCCCGAGCCCTGGCCGATGGGCACGTACACCACGTCGAGCTGCGGCACGGCGCGCAAAAATTCCCACCAGTAGGTGCTCACGCCGCGCAGCAGGTCAGGGTGAAAGCTGGGCACCATGTGGGCGCCACGCTGCTGTGCCAAGTGCATGGCGTGCTCGCGCGCTTCCTGAAAATCGTCGCCGTGCTCGATGAGCGTGACGCCCAGCGCGCGCATGGCGGCGTTCTTCTCTACCGAGTTGCCACGCGGCACGACGATGGTGCAGGCCACGCCGTGGCGGCGCGCGGCCCAGCCCATGCTCTGGCCGTGGTTGCCACGCGTGGCGCTGATGACCTCCCTAGGCAGGGCGCCGCGTTGTGCGAGCTGGTCAAAGTAGGTCAGCCCGCCGCGGATCTTGAAGGCGCCCACGGGCGTGTGGTTCTCGTGCTTGAGCCAGCAGTCAGTACCCAGGCGCTGGCTGAGTAGGCCCCAGCGGTACTGGGGCGTGGCGGCAAAGTCGCGGTACACCACCTGGGCGGCGGCTTCGATGTCGGCCAGGGTGGGCAGCAAGGGGGATGGGTCGATGCGGGCGTTCATGCGGCAGCTTTCTGGGGAATGAATGACGACAGGGTGACGGGACCCTGCGGTGTGGTGAGTTGTGCGGTGAGCCGGGGCGCATCGCCCGCAGTGATGGCGACATGCGATGCCACGCCGATGGCTTCACACGCCGCCCGCAGGGTGGCCGCCTGCGGGTGCTGCAGCGTGAGCTGCTGCAGTTGCACGCCACTGGCAGGCAGGCTGCCGCAAGGGTGCACGGCGCCCCACTGGATGAGCGTGGGCAGGCAGCCGTCCAGCAGGCGCAGGCCGTCTTCGCGCACGGTGATCTGCCACTGCAGCAGGCCATTCGGCGTGGGGCGGCTGGCGGTGATGATGGCGCCGCGCTCAATGTCCTGCGCTGCCAGCGCGGCGTGGCTGGCGGCCACATCAGGCACGCTGGCCACCCAGTGGATGAGTTGCGGCCCGTGCTGCGCCACCTGTTGCTGCAGCGTTGCATCATCCATATCAAACCAGCGTCTAGCGCCCGCTGGTAAAGCGCTGGTAGCTACTGAATTTACAGCAATAATTTCAAGGTAGGCGCGGGGGTGGCCAGGGCTGCTGATGTTGAAAATGCGGTTGTGCGTGACCATCAGCGGGTGCTCGCCACCGGCCGTGGGGGTGATGCCCAGCGTGCGCTGGCACCAGTCCACGCCGCCCGCCAGGTCAGCCGCAAACACCACGAGGTGGTCCACGCAGGGGCCTTGTGCGGTGGTGGTCTCGTTCACAGAAGCACCTCGCCCGCCATGCAGGTCACGCTGTGGCCGCCCACCCAGATGGTGTCGCCCTCTTGCTGCACATGCACGCGCCCCGCGCGGCCCAGGCAGGTGCCCTGGCTGGCCACGTACTGCGCGGGGGCCAGGCCCGCGCCGATGAGCCACTGGGCCAGTGCGGCGTTCAGGCTGCCGGTCACGGGGTCTTCGGCCAGGCCGTTGTTGCCAGGGAAGAAGGCGCGCACTTCAAACGCGATGCCGTCCGCCTCGCTGCTGCCCACCACGCCCACCTTGCCACGCGGTGCGGAGGCTCCGCTTCCTGCTGCAGGCCCCACTACGCCCACGTCCAGCCCGGCGAGGATGGCCGCGTCTGGCTTGAGCGCCAGCACCTGCGCGCTGCTCGCCAGCAGCACGGCACGCCAGCCGGGGCCGTTGTCGCACCAGGCGTGCTGCACGATGTCTTCCCGCGCCACGCCCAGGCCGCGTGCAATCAGGGCCACGTCGGCCTCGTCCAGCGGGCCGCTGCGGCGCAGCGGTGGCGCGGCAAATGCCATTTGCTCGCCTTGCTGGCGAATGGTGACCAGGCCCACGCCGCATTCCTGCACGATGCGGCTCGCCACTTGCGGCTGGCCGCCCGCCTTCAGCCAGGCGTGGCACGTGCCCAGCGTGGGGTGGCCGGCAAAGGGCAGTTCGCCAGCGGGGTAGAAGATGCGCACGCGGTAGTCAGCGCCAGCGGCGCGGCCCTCGGGCGTGGGGGGCAGCACAAAGGTGGCCTCAGACAGGTTGGTCCAGCGGGTGAATTGCTGCATCTCTTCGGTGGAGAGACCGGTGCCGTCCAGCACCACGGCCAGGGGGTTGCCACGGTAGGCGGTGGCGGTGAACACATCAACTTGCTGGAAGGGGCGCTGGTGCATGGGGGGAACTCCTGAAAAGTGGGAATGGGCGCACGCCAGGGGCTGGCCTGCCGGTGGGCAGGGGCCATGGCAATCGTTGGGGGGTGTGGGGCCAAGGCCCCGTGGGCCTCACCCGCTAGGGGGCGCGGTGAGGCGGTTGCCTGGGTGGGCAGGGTGAGGGAAAGGGCGGGACGTCACAGCAGCGCAGTCCCTTCGATGCAGGTCACGGTGTGGCCGCCCACCCATACCTGTCCCTGCCCATCCTGGTGGATGTACACCCGGCCAGCCCGGCCCAGGCATTCGCCTTGCGCCACCAGGTAGCGTGTGGGGGCCAGGCCTTCGGCAATCAGCCACTGCGCCAGGCTGGCGTTGAGGCTGCCAGTCACCGGGTCTTCCGGGTTGCCCATGGGGGCGGCGAAGGCGCGCACCACAGCACCGGGGCGCTCGGGGTCGGCACCTGCGTCGGGGGCGCTGTGGATCACGCCCACGTCCTGACCCAGGTCTTTGAGGCGGGCATGGTCGGGCGTGAGGCCGAGCACGGTCTCAGCGCTGTCCAGCAGCAGGCCCAGCCACACGGGGCCGTTGTCCAGCAATTGCGCCGCTTGAATTTGGTGGGGGCGCAACCCCAGCGCGCTGGCCACCAGCGGCACCAGCGCGGGGCTGGGCTTGCTGCGCTGCAATGGCGGTGCGGCAAAGGCCAGGGTGTTGCCGTGGTGTTCGATTTGCACCAGGCCCTGTGCAGACTCTTGCACCACCAGGCCGTGCACGCGCGGCGTGTGGCCTTGCTGCAGCCAGGCGCGGCAGGTGCCCAGCGTGGGGTGGCCGGCAAAGGGCAGCTCGCCCCTGGGCGAAAAAATGCGCAGCCGGTAGTCGGCCCCGGCCGCATGGCCCGCTGCCGTGGGCGGCATCAGAAAGGTGGTTTCGGACAGGTTGGTCCAGGCGGCAAAGCGGCGCATGTCAGCGTCGCTCAGGCCCTGCGCGTCCAGCACCACGGCCACCGGGTTGCCGAAGCCGGGGTGGTGGCTGAAGACGTCGATCTGACGAAAAAGACGTTGCTGCATGGGGGTCGCTCCGTTCACCGTGGGCGTGGTGGCTACGACAGCTTACGCCAGAGGCTGGTCCAGCACCCCTCTGGCACCGGGGCGGGTGCTGACGGTGCGGTACCAGCGTTCCAGCGCCGGGCGCGCGGGGCGCTCTTGCGGCAGCCCCCACCAGCGGTGCATTTCGCAGCCGATGGGAATGTCTGCCATGGTGAAGTGCTCACCCGCCATGAAGGGCGAGCGGGCCAGGTGCTGCTCCAGCAGGTCCAGCAGGGGCTCGGTGGCGGCCACCGAGGCCGCAATCAGCGCGCTGTTGCGCTGCGCGGCCGGTGTGCGTATCCACTGGATGAAGGCATCGCGCCCTGCGGGGTTCAGCGTGGTCTGCTGCCAGTCCATCCACTGCTCGGCCACAAAGCGGACGGGTAGTTCCTCAGGGTAAAGCTTGCCTGCCGAATGCCTTGCGCACAGGTAGCGCACGATGGCGTTGGATTCCCACAGCACCAGACCGGTGTCGTCGTCTTCCATCAGCGGCACCAGTCCGTTGGGGTTGCGCTGCAGGTAGGCCGCCTCGCGCACCAGGCCGAACTGGCCGCCCGCATCGGTGCGCTGCAGGGGCAACCCCAGCTCTTGCGCAGCCCACACCACCTTGCGCACATTGATGGACGACAGGCGACCCCAAAGCCTCAGCATGCTGGATCAGCCCTTGTGCTCACGGATGGCAGCGGCCAGCGCGGCGATGCCGGTGGCGATCTGCTCGACCGTCGAAGTCACGAACGACAGGCGCAGCGTGCGCTGGTCGGCGTTGTCGGCATAGAAGGCGGCACCCGGCACAAAGGCCACGTTGCGCTCCACCGCCTTGGGCAGCAGCTCGATGGCGCTCATGCCTTCCGGCAGGCGCACCCACAGGAACATGCCGCCATCGGGGCGGTTCCAGTGCACGCCCAGGCCTTGCATTTCCTTGTCAAGCGCGGCCAGCATGGCTTCGCACTGCTGTTTGTACAGCGCGCGGATGGTGGGCACATGGCGGTCGAGAAAACCGCCCTTCATCACTTCGGCCACCAGGCGCTGGTTGTAGCCGGGGGTGTGCAGGTCGGCCGCCTGCTTGGCTTGCAGCAGCTTGGGGTACACGGCCTTGGGTGCCACGATGTAGCCCAGGCGCAGGCCAGGGGCCAGCACCTTGGAGAACGAGCCCATGTAGATGCAGCCCTCGGGGTTGCGGGCCGTGAGCGGTGCGGGTGGCGGGTTGTCAAACCACAGGTCGCCGTAGGGGTTGTCTTCCACCAGCGGCAGGTTCAGCTCGGCAGCAGCTTTCACCAGCTCGGCGCGGCGTGCGTCGCTCATGGTGCGGCCGGTGGGGTTCTGGAAGTTGGGCAGCACGTACAGGAAGCGTGCCTTGTCGGCGCCTGTGCCCACCTTGGCTTTCAGGTCGTCGATCAGCACGCCTTCGTCATCGCTGGCCACCGCCACCACGGTGGGCTCCATGGGCGTGAACGCCTGCAGGGCACCCAGGTAGGTGGGCGTTTCGACCAGCACGCGGCTGCTTTCGTCGATCAGCACCTTGGCGATCAGGTCCAGCGCCTGCTGTGAGCCGGTCGTGATCAGGATCTGATCGGGGTCCACATTCCAGGGCAGGAAGTCGGCAATCGCCTGGCGCAGGGGCGCAAAGCCTTCGCTGGCGGCGTATTGCAGGGCGGCGGGGCCATCGTTGGCCAGCACGGCGGCCGAGGCTTCGGCAAACGCCGATACGGGGAAGGTCTTGGGCGAGGGCAGGCCGCCAGCCAGACTGATGATGCCGGGCTTTTCCGTGACCTTCAGGATTTCGCGAATGACCGAGGGGTTCATGCGCTCGGCGCGGCGCGCCAGGGTCCAGGCGTTGTTGGTGGGCAGGTCGTTCAGTTTCACTCTCGGTCTCCTACGGGTGGTGTGCGGGGCCACCCACGTTGCAAAGTCATCGGAAAAAATCGAAATCCGGCGCCACGCGCGGGCATTGTGGCCCTGGGCGCTGTGGGCTGGTGTGGTGCTGCATTGTCCGCCACATGGGGGTTCATGCCGGTTTTCCTGCAGTGTGAATGGGCATCTTTTTGCCGGCGTACACCGTGGCAATCACAGCCAGTGCAAAGGCCAGCGTGGTGCCATCCAGCCGCTCGCCTGCCAGGGGCACGGCAAACAGCAGGCTCAAAAAGGGTTGCACCAACTGCAGCTGGCTGACCCGCACCGCACCCAGCGCCAGCGCGCGGTACCAGGCAAAAAAGCCGATCCACATGGAAAACAGCGATACGTAGGCAAACCCCATCCAGCTGCTGGCGTGGATGGCAGAAGCCGCGCTGGGCGCAAACCACCAGGCCATGGGCAGGGTGAGGGGCAGACAGCACACCAGCACCCAGCAGATCACCTGTTCAGCCCCCAGGCGCGGCGTGAGCCGCGCGCCGCCGATGTAGCCCAGCGCGCCCGTGGTCATGGCAATCAGCAGGTAGATGTTGGCCGCGCCCAGATAGACGCCGCCCGCCCGCCACACCATGAAGCCCAGCACCAGGGTGCTGCCCACCACGGCGCAGGCCCAGAAACCGTTGGAAGGCCGCTGGCGGTACCACAGCGCACCCAGTACGGCCGTGGACAGCGGCAGCAGCGCCGTGACCACTGCGCCATGCGTGCTGGGCACATGCCGCAGCGCCAGTGCGAGGAACAGCGGAAAGCCCACGATGACCCCGAAGGCCGTGACCGCCAGCAGCGGCCATTCCGCACGCCGGGGCACGTTCAGCCGCCCCCGGCGGTGCTGCCACAGCAGGTAGCCGATGGACAGCAGACCCGCCACAGCAGCGCGCCCAAAGGTGACGAACCAGGGCGAGAGCTGGGGCAGTTCGGTGGTGCCCACGGCCAGCCGCGTCATGGGCAGCGTGGCCGCAAACAGCGTGACCCCCACCATGCCCCACAGCAGGGCATCTTTTTCCTGGGCGGCGTTCATAGCGTGAGCATCCAGCTGGCGGTGATCACCAGCACCAGGGCCAGGGCACGGTTGAACCAAAGCAGTCGGCTACCCTGGGCCAGCCATTGGCGCAGCAGCGAGCCGATCAGGGCGTACACAAAGTTGCTGGAGAACGCAAAGCCCACCATCACAGCGCATACGATGGCTAGGCGCTCGCCAGGGTTGGCCGCAGGCTGGCCTGCCGCGTTGACCACCCAACCCGCCGAAAGGGTGAGTGCCAGCATCCAGGCCTTGATATTGAGAAACTGCAGGCCAACCCCTTGCCAAAAACCCACCTGCAGGCGCGATGCATCCACCTGCGTCATCTGGCTGGCGCGGGCCAGCTTGAAAGCCAGCCACAGCATGTAAGCCACGCCCAGCAGCGTGACCCCCCAGCGCAGTGCAGGCACGGTGGTGATCACGGCGCCCAGGCCCAGGCCGCAGGCCAGCATCAGCAGCGTCCAGCCCGTGGGCACGGCCAGGCAAAAGCGCAGTGCGCGTGGCAGCCCCAGGTTGGCGGCCAGGGCGGTAGACAAGGTGGTGTTGGGCCCCGGCGAAAAGCTCATGGCGGTGCAAAACAGCAGCAGGGCGGTGAGTTCGGCAGCGCTCATAAAGGGTGGGGCAACAAAGCAGGTGTTGTCGTGAATGTGCCTTCAATGTAATCTTGCAAACCAATACACCACCAATACAGACAGTCAGCGCAGTTATGAATCTGTACTGCTTGGCAGGGCAGTACACAAACGCGCTCTACGGGATAACCCCATGTTGATGAAATCGCCCACCCAGTCGCTGACCGAGCAGCTTTCGGCCCGGTTTGCAGAGCGCATCCGCAACCGCTTGCTGGCCCCCGGATCGCGCCTGCCTTCGGTGCGGCAATGTGCCGAGCAAAACGGGGTCAGCCCCTCCACCGTGGTGGCGGCGTACGACCAGTTGCTGGCGCAAGGGCTGGTAGAGGCGCGCAAGAACCGGGGGTTTTTTGTGCGTGAAAACAGCCCGGCGGCTGATCGCGTGGCGGGTGAAGGCCTGGGCGCTGACCTGGCCACGGAGAGCGCCGCTGCCAACTGGAGCACCGCGCACTGGTTTGCGATGCGCGCTGCGGGGCGTGCGTCGCCGGGCGTGTCGCCCGTCAACGCCACGGCGCTCATCCGCGGCATGTTCCACAAGATCAGCGACAAGCCGCAGCCCGGCATGGGCGTGTTTCCGTCCGAGTGGCTGGAGTCCACCTTCATGCCGGCTGCAGTGCGCAAGGTCACCAACTCGCGCAGCCTGCAAGATTTTTCGCTGCAGTACGGCGAGCCGCTGGGCGATGCGCACCTGCGCCGCCTGCTGGCCAAAAAACTCTCCACCCTCAACGTGCACACGGTGCCCGAGCACATCATCACCACCGTGGGGGCCACGCATGCGCTGGACATTGTGAGCCGCACGCTGCTGCGCCCTGGCGACCCGGTCATGGTGGAGGAGCCCGGCTGGGCGGTGGAGTTTGCGCGGCTGGCGGCCTTGGGCATGCGCATCCTGCCCGTGCCGCGCCGCGCTGACGGGCCAGACCTGGAGGTGATGGCACGCTACTGCGAAGTGCACCAGCCCAAGCTGTACGTGAGCGTGAGCGTGTTCCACAACCCCACGGGCTATTGCCTCACGCCGGGCAGCGCCCACCGCGTGCTGCAACTGGCCAACCAGCACAACTTCCACGTGGTGGAGGACGACACCTACAGCCACATCGCGCCAGAGCACGCCACGCGCCTCACGGCGCTTGATGGTCTGCAGCGCACCATCTATGTGAGCGGGTTCGCGAAGATTCTTGCGCCCAACTGGCGCATTGGTTACCTGGCGGCCCCGCCGAATCTGGTGGAGCCCCTGCTCGACACCAAGTTGCTCGCCACCCTCACCACCCCTGCCTTGCTGGAAAAAGCCCTGGCCCTGTGCATCGAGCAAGGGCAGCTGCGCCGCCATGCCGAGCGCATCCGCACCCGGCTGGATGCCGCCCGGTCACGCAGCGTCAAGCTGGCGCTGCAAGCCGGCTGCACTTTTGCGGCAGAGCCGGTGGGCCTGTTCGGCTGGGTCGATACGGACGTCGACACCGACGCCCTGGCCCAGCGCATGCTGGACGAGGGCTACCTGCTGGCTCCAGGCGCGCTGTTCCATGCCGAGCGCAAACCCAGCACGCTCATGCGCATCAACTTTGCTACGACGCAGGAAGCGGCCTTCTGGCAAATCTTCCAGCAGGTGGTAGCAGCGATGAAGTGAGCGGCTGAGCGCAGAGCCGCGAAACAGGCGCTTGGCGCGCGGATGGCCGTCGCCTGGGTGCCTTGTGCAGGCTTTCTCGCCACCCAGGTGCGATTTTTTTGAACAAAATACCCTTGCAGCGCTTTATTTATAAGCGCAAGCAGCTATCAATAACGTAGCAATTCAAGCATCAATACGCCACGGTGAAGCGCTGCTGCAGGTGGCGTGGAGCCTCCAGCTCGTCCACGATGGCCACTGCCAGATCGGCCACACTGATCTTGCCGGGCTGGTCGCCGTTCATCAGGGGGGATTCGGTGCCCAGGCGGTAGTGGCCCGTGCGCTCGCCGGGCTCCAGCAGGATGGCGGGCGAGAGAAAGGTCCATTGCAGGGTCGATTCCTGACGCAGCAGGTTCAGCGCTTCGCGGGCGGCCAGTGCGCCATTTTTCCATTCGGCCGGGAACTGGGGGGTGTCTACCAGCTGTACGCCTGGTGCCACATACAGGCTGCCTGCGCCGCCCACCACCAGCAGGCGCTGAACGCCAGCGGCCTTGACGCCCGCCGTGATGGCGCGGCTGCCTCGCAGAAATTCGTCGTGCAGGTCGGGATGCGTCCAGCCTGGGTTGTAGGCGCTGGCCACCGCGTCCACGCCCCGGACGGCCTGGGCCACCTGCGCGGCGTCTGTCGCGTCGACCTGCACCACGGTCAGGCCCTCGCGCAAGGGAATCTTGGCCGGGTCGCGGGCCAGGGCTGTGACGCGGTGGCCGCGTTGCAGCAGTTCATTCAACAGGGCGGTGCCTACAAAGCCGGTGGCGCCAATCAGTGCGATGTGCATGGTGTGTTCCTGCAAGGGGAGTGAAGATGCTGCAAGCTTATTTTTGATGCTGCGCTTGCGGTAGGGGGTTGAAAATGCTTTGTCTTTGAAGCGCTGCTTCAAAATCAAGCCTTTGAACAGGCTCACTGCGGCAGGAGGATGCGTTGGACGATCTCAAGCGGATGGCGGTGTTTGCCAGCGTGGTGCAGCATGGCTCGATGACAGGCGCGGGCCGGGTGCTGGGCATGAGCCCGTCAGCGGTCAGCCAGCAGGTGCGGCAACTGGAGCGGGAAGGGGGCGTGACGCTGCTGCACCGATCCACCCGCAAGCTGGCCTTGACCGAGGCGGGCCAGCGTTACCACACCCAGTGTGCTGCCATGTGCGCGGCAGCCGACCAGGCGCGGGCCGAGCTGGCGGCCGCGCGCGATGCGCCCAGTGGCGAGCTGCGCATGTCGGCCACCGTGGGCTTTGCGCGGCATGTCTCCCCGGCTCTGGGCGCGATGCTGGCGCAATACCCCTCGTTGCGGCTGAGGTTGCTGGTGGACGACGTCCCCATTGATCTCATCAACGCCCGGGTGGACCTGGCGGTGCGCTTTGGCCGCCTGGCCGATTCGACCTGGGCGGCACGCAGGCTGGGGGCGCTGGAATGGTGGCTGTGCGCCTCGCCCGAGTATCTGGACCGGCATGGCAGCCCCGAAACACCGGACGCCCTGCTGGCCCATGGCTGGCTGGGCTTTGCACGCGAAGGGGCGGGCCTGCTGCTGGATCTGAGAGGCCCCGAGGGCGCGGCCCGCAGCCTGCGGGTGGAGCCGCGCATTGTGAGCAACAACCAGTTGTCCATCCAGCAGATGTGCGAGGCGGGCCTGGGCGTGGCGCTGATGGGCAGCCTGGATGTGCAGGACGCGCTGGCATCGGGCCGCCTAGTGCGGCTGCTGCCGCAGTGGACCATGGGCACCCTGGATATCTGGGCCGTGACGCCCCAGCGGGACGCGCAGCCCGCCAAGGTGCGGCAGGCCATTGCGGCATTGCAGCGCTATCTGGTCACCCAGCCGGGCGTGCTGGAGTAGTGGGTGCGGGCTGCGGGCAGATCGGTGCAGATCAGCCTGGGTCACACCCCGTCAACGGGGAGGGGCCGGGCGTTCCACTTCCAGATCGGACAGCACCCGCAGAAGCGCGCGGTTGACCTCCTCCAGGTCCATCTCGTGCTCTTCGCACAGGCGGCGGATCACGCTGGCGTCGTCGCTTTCCAGCGCGCAGGCCATTTGCAGGCTGGGTGCGTAGGGGCCGGTGTGCAACACCGTGGCGTCGTAAATGCGCTCCGACAGCGGGATGCGGTGCAGGATCGTGCCCAGGGGCTCGCGCAGCAGTTCATCCATTTGCGACAACAGTGCGCAGAGGTAAATCTCGCGTCGCAGTTCGTTTTCCATGCCTGGGTTCAGCAGCAGTGTGGTCAGGCGCGCACGCATCACCATTGACTCGCGGATGGGCTGCATGTTGGGCTCGGTGCTGGAGTGGGGCAGCTGGTCCGACAGCCAGCGCTGAATGGACTCGTACCCCATCATCACCATGCCCCGGCGCAGAGAGTCGATGCCTGTGCGCAGGCCCAGGGCTGCCGAGTTGGTGTAGATCATGAAACGGTAGGACAGGATCGGGTCCTCGCTCATGATGTCTTCAAACGTCTCCAGCGACTGCTCGTGGTCGATCGCCTTCATCAGCCGGTGAATGACCGCGTGTGACGGCTGCTGCGGCGTGTGCCGCATGCTGTAGAGCACGTCTTCCGTGGGCCAGCCAGCCAGCGCCAGCGCGTTGTTGTCCAGGCAGTGCTCCATCAGGGCGCGGCTGGCCACGTTCTCGTACATCTGCCCCGCCAGAATGGGGCTGATGTTGCGTGGTGGTGGCTTGGGGGTGCCGGGCTGTTGTGGCCCGCGCTGCAAAGCGGCAATCGCGTCTTCGGCGCGCAGGGTGAGCAGGCTGTTGTCAAAGCAGCGGGCCACTTCGGCGGGTGGCAGGTTGGCAATCTCGCCGCGCCACACCAGCTTGAGCCCGCGCCGATGGGCTGCGCGCACCTGGTTGAAGATGGTCGAATCGTTCAGCCAGTCGCCGCGCACTTCAATCCACGGGCTGCCGCGCGGCGCGCTTTCCAGCAGGCTGGAGAGCAGCTGGTGCGTTTGGGGCGAGATCAGCAACGGCGGCGAACTGGCCGACCACAGCTCTGCCAGCGTGCGCAGCAGGTGGCCTGCGTCTACCAGCAGGGAGGACTCGTTGTGCACATAAAGCTGCACGCCAGCCAGCTTGCGGGCGCGGTTCCACAAGGGGCGGTAGCCCAGAATCAGACTGCCTAGGACGGATTGGACCATGTGCTCTCAGGCGGTGCGGCTGGCATCTGGGGCCCGGCGCACTGCGCGGGACGGAACGCTAGCCGATGTAGTTGAACAGCGAAAGCTTCTGAACCGACGCATAGGTCTGCAGCGCGGCTTGGTAGCCCGTCTGCTGGTTCTGGAAGTCCGAAATGCCTTTGATCATATCCAGATCCTCGGCCCGCGAACGGTCTGCCTCCAGCTGTTCTGACCGCTTGCTCTGGTCCCCCGTGATGCGGTCCGCGCGGTTGAGCAACTCGCCCGCATAGCTGCGGATATTGCTCATGCGTTCGAGCCCGATATCGATATTGGCCAGGGCCTGGCCTGAGGCCTGCGCCGCCACGTTGGAGTTGGGGGCCGCCTTGATCTCAGCAATGGCTTTATCGATCACGCTGAACACGCTGGCCTGGGGCGAGATGTTGATGGTGTCGCCGTTGGCGGGCGAGAGCGTGATGGTGCCGTCCACCGCTTTGGTGGGCAGCGTCGTGACTTTCATCGACATCCCTGGCGGCAGGCCGTTGATGTTGAATTCGCCTTTCTCGCCGATCTTGATCGGGTTGAGCGTTTGTGCTGCCGGGGGCACGAAGGCAGGGTCGGTGCTGCTGACGTTGTAGGTGGCAGACAGGGTGTTGGTGGCGGGGTCGAGCGTGACGTTGGAGAAACTCACGCTGTAGGTGTAGGCCAGCCCCGTGGCGGGGTTCTTGTTGAAGTTGGTGCCTTCGGCCACGGTGATGGCCGAGGTGGTCAATGCACGGTTGGGCTGGCCCATGGCGGGCACGCTGGGTGTGGTGGCGCCAGGCACGATGACGGTGCTGGTGCCCGGCGTGATGGCGGCGTGGAAGCTGCCGTCGCGCTTGGCATCGAACATGAAGGCGGAGTCACCGTCCAGCGTGTTGGGCAGCGTGACGCCATCACTGGCCGTTTGGCCTGCCTGGCCTGCAAACAAATAGTCCGGCGTGCTGTTGAGCGGCCCCATAAAAGGCGACTGCGCGCTGCCCAGTGCCCCCAGCAGCGGGATGCCGTTGGTATCGGTGCGGTTGGCCACGGCGGTGAGCTGATCGCGCAGGCTTTGCAATTGGTTGGCAATGGTGGCGCGTTCGTTGCTGCTCAGTGCGCCGTTGCCGGCATTCACCATGAGCTGGCGGGCTTCCTGCACCAGGCCGATGGCGTCACCCATGGTGGATTCCGCCTGGGCAATCGCGTTGCGCTGGTTTTCCAGGGCACGCTGCTCGGTCTGGATGCGGCTGATGCGGGTCAGCGCGCGTTCAGCCTGGGCGGCCGACACGGGGTCGTCGCTGGCACGCACCACACGCTTGCCTGAGGTCAGGTTCTCCTGCAGGTTGACGAGCGACGTCTGCCGCGCCGACACGTTGCGGATGGAGTTGTCATACATGTTGGCCGTGCCAACGCGAAAGATCGTATTGCTCATGTCAGACTCCTTCGGAGTGCATCAGAGGGGGCCTCATCGGCCCAGGTTCTGGATCAGCGTGTCAAAGACACTCTGCGCAATTTGCAGCATCTTGGCCGATGCCTGGTAGGCCTGCTGGTACTGCAGCAGCTTGGCGGCTTCTTCGTCCAAGTTCACGCCCGACACCGCCGTGCGATCGTTTTCCAGGTTCACCGCAATCGACTTTGACAGATCGGAGGCAAACAGCGCGCTCTGCGTGCGCGTGCCCACCTGGGCCATGGCGCTGGCGTAGCCGTCGCTGAGGGTGGATTCGTCGAACATCTTCACGTCACGCAGATTCATCAGCGCTGTGGCGTTGCCGGCGTTGCGGGTGTAGTTGTCGCCGTACTGGGCGTCTTTTGCGTTGCCGATGGTGACGGTGTCACCCGCCTTGGGGCTGCCCTTGAGGTTGATCGACCAGCCATCGATGTGGATGGATTGCCCCGAGGTGTAGGCATACGGCGGCCCAGCCAGCAACTGGGGCGGGTTGGCCGCCATGTCGATGGGCGGGTTGGCGTTGCCACTGAGCGTGAATTGCCCGCTGGCATTGAAGGTGAGCACCACGCCACCACCGGTGGTGGCAGGTGGCACCGGGCTGGGCGGCATTGACAGGCCGCCGATGCCCGAGTTGACCGCCTGGCCCGTACCGCCATTCCAGGTGATGCCCGTGGCCTGCAGCCCGGCCAGTTGCAGCGTGCCGCTGTTGGACGTGCCCATGGCGGCATTGATCGGATTGGCAACCGCCAGATCGCGGGGCGAATACACCAGCGCCTTCATGTCGCTGGCCGCCGTACCGAAGGGCTTGAACAGCACGCGCTCGTTCGCAGTGCCCGTGGCGGTGAAGTTGAAAGTCAGCCCGTCGATCTGCGTGGTGGCCAGTGTGGCGATGTTGGTGAACGGAGTGGTCTCGCCGTCCGAAAGCCGCACCACCTGCCCGCCCACGCCGGTGGCATCAAAGCGCACTTCGTAGTCCGACGCTGCAAACTCGGTGGGCGAAAAACTGGCGGAGTTTGTGAAGCTGATGGAGCCCACGGCGGTGCCCAGTGTCAGGCCCGGCACGCTGGGGGTGGTGGCAAACAGGGGTTTGCCGGTCACGCCGTCCAGCGTCAGCCCCAGCGTCTGTTGGTAGTTCAGGGTGGTGCCGATGGCCAATGCCATGCGGCCCAGCAGGTTGCGCCCTTCGGCCAGATCGGTGTTGTTGAACCGGAGTAGGCCCGAGATGCTGCCGCCCCCGAGCATGTTTTCGTCCAGCTCAATCGCCGGGGAGCCTGGGCGGGTGAAGAGCAGCTTCACCTGCCCGCTGGACGGGAACGTGCCCGAGTCGCCTACCGCCACCTCGGTGGCCGTGGTGCCCAGCACCAGGGGCTGGCTACCACCGACGAACAGGCCAATGGTTCCGTCATCCGCCGGTATCTGCGTGGTTTGCACATACTGGTTAATTTCGCGGATGACCTGTTCGCGCTGGTCCAGCAGGTCGTTGGGGGTTTGCCCGTTGCCTGTGGCGCGTGCAATCTGCTCGTTGATTGCGGCCATCTGCTTGGCCAGGCTGTTGACGGTGTTGGCGCTGTTTTTCAGCTCCTCGGTCACCGTGTATTGGATCTCGTTGATGCGGTCGGCCGAAGTGCGCATGCGCGATGCGGTTTCGTCCATGCGTGTGAGCACCAGGGTGCGCGCAGACAGGTCGGTGGGGGCAGCCACCACGTCCGAGAACGCGTTCATCATGTCGGTGATGGCGGCACCCAACCCTGTGGGGCCACCGCCGAAAATCTCCTGCAGCTGGCTCAGCCGCTGTGCACGCACCGTATCCCCCGCGCTCACTGATCCCGCCGCTGCGGCCTGGCGGGTGAGCAATTCGCTCTGGTTGCGCAAGATGGTGCGCACATCCACCCCTTGCCCGATGTAGCCCGCGCCCGAGAATTGCCCCTGCACGGTTTGCAGGGCCACGGTCTGGCGCGAATAGCCTGGGGTGTTGACGTTGGCAATGTTGTTGCCAGCCGTTTGCAAGGCCACCTGGTTGGCCATCAGGGCGCGAGCGCCGACGTTGAGCAGTCCCATGATTTACACCGCTTCCATCATGCTTGCGCCTTCTGGGCCCGCAGTGCGCTCTGGATGGCACCGCTGAGTTTCCTGGCGTATTCGGGGTCTGTGGCGTAGCCCGCCTTCTGCAGTTCGGCGGCATAGGCCACGGCAGAGCCAGTGCGGGCCGTGGCCTGGGCTTTTTCGTAGCGGGGGTTGTCGGTGATGAGCCGGGCGTAGTCGCGGAACGAATCTTCGTACGAGTCGTAGGCGCGGAACTTGGCCACCACCTTGCGGGGCACGCCGTTGATGTATTCGGTGGTGGTGACCTCGGCCACCTTGCCCGTCCAGCCCTTGCCTGCCTTGATGCCGAACAGGTTGAACGAGGTAGAGCCATCCTTGTTGCGGATTTCGCTGCGGCCCCAGCCGGTTTCGTGGCCCGCCTGGCCCAGCATGAAGCTGGCGGGAATGCCGCTTTCCTTGGCCACGGCTTCAGCCGTGCTGCTCAGGTGCTGCACAAAATCGTCGCGCCCCTTGGGGGCGGGTGTGGTGGTGTTGATAGGGCTGACGGCAGCCTTGGTGGCCACGCTAGCGCGGCCCGTAACCTGCGGCAGGCTCAGCGTGGATGGCACCGAGAAGGTGGGCTCTGCCACACCCATCTGGCGCGAGAGTTGCCGTGCAATCGCTTCCGACAAACCGCCGGGCTGGCCTGACATCTGTACCGACAGTTGCTGGTCCAGCATGTCCGATCCCAGGTCGCCCTGGGCGCTGTCGAGCAGGCCCGACTTCATGGTGGCCTCGCGCATGCTCTTGATCAGCTCGCGCATGAACAGCGACTCGAACTGCTTTGCGGCTTCCTTGGCCGCATCGGGGCTGTTTTGCCCCGCTTCCAGCTTGAGGTTGTTGAGCGAACGTGTGTCCACCGCCAGCGCCTGGCGGGCGCTGCTGGGGGCAGACGAGGGCAGGGTCAGGGCCATGTCAGATCACCTCCAGCTCCGCGTTCAGAGCGCCAGCGGCCTTGATGGCCTGCAAGATGGCCAGCAGGTCCTGCGGTGTGGCACCCAACTGGTTCAAGGCACGCACCACATCAGCCAGTTGGGCCGAGGGTGGCATCTGGATGATGTTGCCGGGCTCCTGGTTGATGGTGATGTCGCTCTTTTGCGTGACCACCGTCTGCCCTTGCGACAGCGGGTTGGGCTGACTGATGACCGGGGTGGAACTGATGGTGATGGACAGGTTGCCGTGCGCAATGGCGCACGAGCCCAGCGTGACGGCCTGGTTGAGCACAATGGAGCCGGTGCGTGCGTTGATGACGACCTTGGCCGTGGGCACGCTGTTTTCCAGCGGCAGCTCTTCCAGGTCGGCGATGAAGCCGACGCGGGCGCCGGGGTCCTGCGGGGCGCGCACCTGCACGGTGCGGCCGTCAATGGCAGTGGCCAGGCCGTTGCCCAGCTTGGCGTTGATGGCCTGGGCCACCTTGCGGGCGGTCTGGAAGTCTGAGGCGTTCAGGCCCAGGTTGATGGTGTCGCTGTCGTGCAGTGGCGTGGGCACGGTGCGCTCGACCTGCGCGCCCTGCGGAATGCGGCCAGCCGCGAGGTGGTTGATCTGCACCTTGCTGCCGCCCGCCGCCGCTCCGGCGCCACCCACCACCAGGTTGCCCTGGGCCAGTGCGTAGACCTCGCCATCGGCACCGCGCAGCGGCGTGGTGATGAGGGTGCCGCCCTTGAGCGATTTGGAGTTGCCCATGGAAGACACGTTCACGTCCAGCATCTGCCCCGGCTGCGCAAACGCGGGCAATTGGGCGGTGACGATGACTGCGGCAACGTTCTTGAGCTGCAACTGCGAGGCCGTGCCCGGCGGCAGGGTGATGCCCATTTGCTGCAGGTAGTTGGACATGGCCTGCGTGGTGTAGGGCATCTGCGTGGTCTGGTCGCCTGTGCCGTCCAGCCCCACCACCAGGCCATAGCCGGTGAGCTGGTTGCTGCGCACGCCTTGCACGGCCGCCACTTCCTTGATGCGCAATGCGTGCGCTGCAGGTGATGCCGCCGCCAGCACTGCGGCCAGCAAGAGCCAGAGTGCGCGCAGGCTGCGCGACCAAACGGAGTGGGACGAGGCTTTCATGGCTTCCATTGTGGTCGGCCATGGCAAGAACTAAAACCCAAAAAGAAGCCGGTTCACCGGTCTATTGCCTCGGATGGCGCTGCGCTGCTGGCACGCGCCCAGCGCATGCCCTGCGCGGAGGATTTCAACAAAAATGCCACCTGGCGCTTATGTATCAGGCGCAGGCAGCTATCAAAATATGAGTGATTGGTGGGGCGGGTGCCAGCGGGTGGCGCGACCACCATGGTGTGCCGCGCGCGGCCGCCGAGCCGTCATGCCGGCCCCGGCAGCGCGCGAAGCGACCGAAGCAGGCCCCGTTCAGAACGGTGTGACCTTGTTGAAGAAGCGGCCCAGCCAGCCCATGGCCTGGGCTTCGCTTTGTGCGCCCCGGCCACGCGATTCCACGCGCACATTGGCCACCTGGGTGGAATTGATGACGCTGCCCGGCTGCATTGCGCGCGGGTCGATGGTGCCGGAGAACCGCAGCACGTCCACGTTCTGGTTCACGCCAATCTGCTTCTCGCCAGCCACCACCAGGTGTCCGTTGGGCAGCACGTCGATCACGGTGGCCGTGATGGAGCCCTGGAAGGTGTTGGCGCTTTCCGTGCCGCCCTTGCCCGAGAAGGTGTTGCCCGAGCTGGCGCCCAGGCTGAGCTTGTCGGTGAGGGTAGCCTTGGCAAACGGCAGGGCCGTGACGCCGCCGCTGACTTCGGAGCTGCGGTCTACTGTGGAAGAAGAGGCTTGCTTGGCCGTCACGGTCTCCACGATCTGGATGGTCACCAGATCACCCACCAGCCGTGCGCGCCGGTCTTCAAACGAAGGGCGGTAGCTGGCTGCGCTGTACAGGCTGCCGGTGGCGGGCGCAGGCGCAGCGCGTGGGGCGATGGTGAGCTGCGGCGGGGCGGTGGGCAAGATGTCCACCGGGGGCGGTGGCGACATGCTGGCGCAGCCGGTGGCCAAAGCCACCAGGACGATGCTGGCGCTGACGGTCAGCGTTCTGCGTGCAGTACCTTCGGTGCGGGGGGGCGTCATGGTGGTGGCGGTGCGGTTCATGGCAGGCTTTCGTCAGGCAGTGCGGGTTCAGAGCTGGCTCAGCTTCGCCAGCATCTGGTCGGTGGTGGAGATGGCCTTGGAATTCATCTCGTAGGCGCGCTGGGTCTGGATCATGTTCACCAGCTCTTCCACCACGTTCACGTTGGAAGACTCCAGAAACCCCTGCTTGATGATCCCCAGCCCGTTGGTGCCAGGCGTGCCCTGCTGGGGCTGGCCCGAGGCGGCAGATTCCTTGAACAGGTTCTGCCCGATGGGCTCCAGGCCGCCCGCATTCACAAAGCCCGACATCGCCAGATTGCCCAGAGGCTGGGGCTGGGTGTTGCCTGGCACGGTGGCGCTCACCGCGCCGTCGTTGCTGATGCTGATGTTGGTGGCGTTGGGCGGAATGGTGATGCCGTTGGCCACAGGCAAGCCACCCGAGGTGACCAGGCGGCCCTGGGCGTCCACCTTGAAGGAGCCATCGCGGGTGTAGCCGATGGTTCCGTCGGGCATGGTCACTTCAAAGAAGCCGTTGCCGTTGATGGCCACGTCCAGGCTGTTCTTGGACTCCTGCAGGCTGCCCTGCTCGAAGTTGCGGCCAATCGACACCGTGCGTGCGCCCAGGCCCATGTGCAGCCCGGTGGGCAGCTGGTTTTGCTCGGTGGCGGCAGCGCCCACCTGGCGGTAGTTCTGGTAGGCCAGGTCTTCCACGTTGGCAAAGTTGCGTTTGAAGCCGGTGGTGGAGACGTTGGACAGGTTGTGCGAATGCAGATCGATGTTGGTCTGCTGCACGGTCATGCCGGACTTGGCGGTGTAGAGGGCGGTGAACATGGCGTTTTCCTTGAAGGCGGTTCAGCGTGGGCGTGGGGCCAGCGGTCAGCCGTTGAGGCTGAGCAGCTGGGCGGCTGATTTGTCGTTGGTTTCGGCCGTTTGCAGAAGCCGCATCTGTTGTTCGAACTGGCGGGAGGCGGCGATCATTCCGACCATGCTCTCCACCGGGTTCACGTTGGAGCCCTCGAGCGCACCGCTGAGCATGCGAGCCGCCGCATCGTTGGGCATGGGCTCACCCGAGGCAGTGCGAAACAGCCCGTCGTCGCCGCGCTTGAGCGGGTCTTCCGCCGTGGGAGAAGCCAGCTTGAGCCGGCCCACCGCAGCGGGCGGCTGGCCTGCGGCTTTGGCGGTGATGGTGCCGTCGGCACCCAGGGTTACTTCGGCGCCCTGGGGAATGTCGATGGGTGCACCACCGTCAGACAGCACAGGCAGGCCCGAAGGCGTGACCAGCTGACCGGCGGCCGAGACGTTGAACGAACCCGCACGGGTGTAGGCCTCCAGGCCATCGAGCCCCTGCACGGCAAACCAGGCGTTGCCCATGGCCATGGCGTCCAGGCTTCGCCCGGTCGTCTTGGCCGGGCCGGCGGTGTTGAGGTAACCCGACGTGGCTTCCAGCGCGAACACGCGGGTGGTGGAGCCGTCGCCCTGCATCGGCACCGAGCGGAAGGTGGACATCTCTGCCCGAAAGCCATTGGTGGACGCATTGGCCAGGTTGTTGGCCAGCACCGACTGCCGGTGGGCAGCGGCGTTGGCACCTGTCATGGTGGTGTAGATGATGCGGTCCATAACGCGATGTTCCTTTCAGTTCCCTGCGATCCCGCACGCCGTCCACTGCGCATGCAGCTGGCGCGGCCCAAGCCAGCGCAGCCGCGCAAGGGCCGCCCCGCCGCGCTGGGTGCGTCCCACTCCCGTAGCGCGCAGCGCGTAGAGAGAGGGGGAAGGCGCGAAGCGACTCAGGGGGTGTCTCATCTCAAGTTCACCAAGGTGGACATCACCTGGTCTTGCGTCTTGATGGTCTGTGCGTTGGCCTGGTAGGCGCGCTGGGCGGTCATCATGTTGACCAGCTCGGCCGTCAGGTCCACGTTGGAGTCTTCGAGCGCACCAGAGCGCAGCGAACCAAAGCTGCCATCGGTGGCCGCGCCCTTGACGGGTTGGCCCGACTCGAAGGTTTCCACCCAGTTGTTCCCGCCAATCGAGGCGAGCCCCTGGGTGTTGCGGAAACTGGCCAGCGCCAGCTGCCCTTCGGCACGGGTGACGCCGTTGGAGTAGCGCGTCATGATCATGCCGTTGTTCTCGATGTTGATGCCTGTCAGCTCACCGGAGGCATAGCCGTCCTGCGTCAGCTCGGACACCGCGAACTTGGCGCCGAACTGGGTGGTCTTGCTCAGGTCCAGATCGACGGAGAACGTCGTGGGCGGGTTGTTGGGGTTGGCCTTGCTGGGGTCCACCGTCAGCGCCAGCTTGAAGTCGAACGTGGCGGGGCCTGCGACGGGCGTGCCCAGGGTCTCCACCGACGTCCAGTCGATCGTCTTGGGTGGTGTGGAGGTATCCAGCACGGGTGTCCAGGCCCAGGTCACGGGCGTGGTCTCAAACGTGCCATCGGCCTTGCGGGAGATCTTGTTGCCGGTGATGGGGTTGCCGTCGGCGTCGTAGGTCGCAGGCTGGGTCATGCCCAGGATGTTGCCGTTGCCGTCCATTTCCATCTTGCCGACAAAGCGACCCACCACGGGCGGGTTGGCCTTGGGATCGTCCAGCTTGTCGTAGATCTCCCAGGTATTGGAACCCTGCTTTTCAAAGTAAACGTTCACAGCCGTGGCCACACCCTGGGTGTCGTACACGTTCAGCGAAGTGCCATAAGTGGCGCGTGGTGTGGCCGGAATGGGCGGTGTGGCGGCGGGGTCGCCGTCGGCATCGGGCGCACGCGCATCAAGGTTCATGCCGAGCACGATGTTTTCCGTCTGCTTGGCCGGAATGGGCTGCGATGTGGGGAACACCATGGGCACAGGTTCGGTGCTGGTGCGCTGGCCTGTGACGGGGTTGACGGTGTAGCCCAGAATTTGTGCCCCATCGTTGGTGACCATGTTGCCCACCTTGTCGAGCTTGAAATTGCCCGCCCGGGTGTAGGCCTGGGTCTGGTCAGGCAGCTTCAGCATGAAGAAGCCATTGCCGTTGATGGCCACGTCCAGGCTGTTGCCCGTGATGTTCAGATTGCCCTGGGTGAACTGCTGGGCCACGTTGGCCGTCTCCACCCCGATGCCGGCGCCGGAACCACCGGCCGAGCCGATGGCAGAAGCCACCATTTCCGCAAACTCCGCGCGCGAGGCCTTGAACCCCACGGTGTTGGAGTTGGCGATGTTGTGGCCGATCACGTCCAGATTCTTGCTGGCGGCGTTCAGGCCGGAGAGGCCTTGTTGAAAACTCATGGTGTTCTCCTGGGAGGGCGGTGCGTTCGATGCGGTTGTGGGAAATGCCGGTCGTCAGACCATGGCCTTGATGTCGGTGTAGCGGATGGCCTGGCCGTTGGACAGGTTCAGCATCAACTGACCGTCCTCGGCGCCTGCGGCGACCACCTTCGACAAGGCCAGCGAGGTGGTTCCCACCTGGGTGTTGCCGTTGAGTGCCGTGACCCGGAAGCGCAGCCCATCGGTAGAGCCCGCGTATTTGCTGCTGTCCCAGTTGAACAGGTGCCGGCCCGCGCCCTGGCCACCCATGTCCACGGTGTCTACGACCTGGCCGTTGGCGTTGACGATCTCCACCTTCACACTGGTGGCGGCAGAGGCCAGCTCGAAGCCTCCCTTGCCCGTCTTGTCGTCGATGGTGACGGTGGAGCCTTCGGTCAATACACTGCGCCCCACCAGGGCGGTGCCCTGCATGACCTGCAGCGAATTGAACTGCGCGGCCATGCTGGCCATGGTCTGGTTCAGCTGCTGGATGCCGGTCACCGTGTTGATCTGCGCCATTTGCGATGTCATCTGGGCGTTGTCCAGAGGATTCATCGGGTCCTGGTTGTTCAACTGCGCCACCAGCAGTTTCAGAAACCGGTCCTGCGCTGCCGCCGGATCGGTGTTGGGGTCAGAGGCCTTGGTGCTACCCGTGGTGGTACCAGCAGTGGTTTGGGTGGGGCTGATGATCATGCGGATCTCTCCTGGATGCCGAGTTCGTTACTGGCCAATTTGCAGGGTCTTGAGGAGCAGCGACTTGGCCGTGTTCATGACCTCGACGTTGTTCTGGTACGAGCGCGAGGCAGAAATCATGTTGACCATTTCTTCCACGGCGTTCACGTTGGAGTGGTTCACGTAGCCCTGCTCGTCGGCCAGAGGGTGCGCGGGGTCGTGCACCTTGCGTCCGGGCGCATCGCTTTCCTTGATGGACGACACACGCACGCCTGCGGCACTGTCGGCACCCATGGGTGTGGTCTGGAAAACCACTTGCCGGGCCTTGTAGGCCTTGCCGTCCGGGCCTGCCACGGCGTCTACGTTGGCCAGGTTGCTGGCCACCACATTCAGGCGCTGCGACTGCGCGCTGATCGCGCTGCCAGACACATTGAAGATGGAGAACATGGACATGGGGTGCCTCGTTGGGTGGTGTTTGCGCTTACTGGCCCTGGATGGCGCTGAGCATGGTCTTGGCGTTGCCGTTGATGAAGCGCAGGGTGGCTTCGTAACGCACCGCGTTGTCCACGAAGTTCGCGCGTTCGCGGTCCAGGTCCACCGAGTTGTTGTCCAGCGCAGGTTGGGTCTGCACGGCATAGCCGAGTTTGCCGGGGCCGCCCAGGGTGGAAGCCGAGCCCGAGCCGGTGGTGGTGGCGCGGAAATGCCGGGGGTCCGAGATGGCGGTGCTGACTGTGGGCCCCTTGTCTCCGTTCAGAACGGACTTCACATCCGTGCCGGCAGGCGCTTTGGTGGCTTCGCGCAAGGTGCTGGCAAAGTCAAAGTCCCGTGCAACGTAGCCGGGGGTGTCTGCGTTGGCAATGTTGCTGGCAATGATGCGCTGACGCTCGGCGCGCAAGATCAGCGCGTTGCCCTGAAAACCCAGCTGGTTGGTCATCTTGTCAAGCATGGTTGCCTCACATCCTGTATCGCTTGGCGCCTGGGCCCGGAGCGGGCTTTGGCGTGGTTCGATTATGGAAATGGCAGGTTTTTTCTAAAGCCCGAAGAACGCGGAAATGGCTGCGCAGTTTCGGGTTTTGCAGGTTGCGATGCCGTCCTATAGTGACGGCGTTGGAATGGGTCTGCGGCCCCTTGCCCGCCAATGCCGCCCTCGACCTTGACTGCGTGATTGCCCCGTGCTTGGCTGCTGTCATCGAACCATTCCACCGCGGCGCAGCGGGTTGGCGCCATTACTGGAGAGTGCTCACCATGCCGTCCCTTTCATTTTTTCGTTGTGCCTGGCTGGCCCTGTCGGCTTTTGTTTTTGCGGGCGCCGCACAGGCGCAAGCTGTGGCCGATCCGGCCGCAGAGCTCGGCGCGCTCACCCAGCGCTGGCTGGACGACGCCCTGACCCGCAACCAGGCCCCCGGCGCCACGCTGCGCATGGAGGTGAGCGTGGGCACCCTGGACAGCCGCCTGCGCCTGGCCCCTTGCAGTCGTGTGGAACCCTATCTGCCTGCAGGCTCGCGCCTGTGGGGACGCACTCGGCTGGGTTTGCGCTGCGTGGAGGGCAGTTCCGCCTGGAATGTGTTCCTGCCCGTCACCATCAAGGCCTGGGGCCCCGCGTGGGTGCTCACGGGCAACGTCGCCCCCGGCGCGGTGCTGACGTCCAATGACGCTGCCCAGGCAGAAGTCGACTGGGCCGCAGACGCCGCACCGGTATTGGCAAACCCAGAGGCGTGGCTGGGCCAAACGGCCACGCGCCAGTTGATGGCCGGGCAGGCCTTGCGCCAGTCCATGGTCAAAGCCCCCAGCCTGTTCAAGGCCGGTGCCCAGGTGCGTGTGTCAGCCCAAGGCCCGGGTTATGCTGTGACTTCTGCAGGTCAAGCGCTGTCTGCCGGCTCTGTCGGGCAGACTGTGCGCGTGCGAATGGATAATGGTCGGATAGTGAGTGGCATTGTTTCGGAAGATGGAACGGTGACCATCACTCTTTGAGGATTTGCCCGCATAAACACCTAAAGTCCTGCGAAAACGGGTCGAAAACATTGCTACTGAGCCCCACATCACCGGGGTGGTGGAGAGAGCGATGAAGATAGGTCAAAAACCGGAACTCCCGGGCGCATTGGCGCAGACAGGGCTTGCCAAGCAAGCCAAAAGTCCAGCCCCAGCAGCCGAAGGGGTGGCGAAAGGCGCTGCAGCTGCGTCGGCCGCCGGTGTGCCTGTCACCGTGTCTGGCTCGGCCCGGGCACTGGAGCAGCCCGGCCGCACGTCCAGTGAATTTGATGCCAAGCGGGTCAGCGCAGTGCGCGCAGCGATTGGCAATGGCACGTTCAAGGTCAACGCTGAGGTGATTGCAGACAAAATGCTGTCCAGCGCCCAAGAAATCTTTTCCCGTTCGCGCGGCTGAGCACCAGATCAATCGGGCTTGGGCTAGCGCATCTCCACCATGTCGTTAGAAGAAGCCCTCACCGCTGTAGAGCAACACATCGAACAAGTTTCAGGGGCCTTGCTGTCCCTGGATGCCCCTGCGCTGGAGACCGCCAGCACTGCGCTGCGCGACGCAGCTGCACGTTTTACCTGGGTGCTGGAGCAATCCAAAGGCCCTTCTGCCGCCCAGCTTCCCCCTCAGTTTGAACAACGGCTGGCCGCCATTGGCCAGCAACTGGCCGTGCAACGTGACAACCTGGCCCGGGTGTCCGTGATCACCGACCGGCAAGTCGCCGTGGTGGTTCCCCAGGCGGGCAGTGCCCAGTCGGCCACCTACGGCAATCCCCAAGCCGGCCCGGGCAAGGCGGGCGCGGTGGCGCGAATCTATCGTTCGGCAGGCTGAGTTTCTTGCACGTTCGTTGCCTGTACTTCGCAGGCGTGGGTATCCCGTCCCCGGCGAGCTGCAGTTGTGGCGCCCGACGGGCCAATTTCAATTGGAATAGTTTGCTATAAAAAATAATAGCTTCTAGCGCTTTCCCATCGAGCGCTAGAAGCTATTTTTATTGCAAACCCTGTGGGCTGGGTCAGTGGCTGCGCATTTTGGCACGCAGGCGTGCGATGGACTGGCTGTGCAGTTGGCACACGCGCGATTCGGTCACGCCGAGCACGGCGGCAATTTCCTTGAGATTCATGTCGTGCTCGTAGTACATGCCCATGATGTACTGCTCCCGCTCGGGCAGGCTCTTGATGGCGTTGACGAGTGAGGCTCGCAGGCGCTGGTCGCGCAGCAGCTCCGCCGGGTCCGCCCCGGCGTCGGCAACGTGGCGGTCCAGAAACCCGTCTTCGTCGTCCCCGCCATGGGTCATATCTTCCAGGTACACCAGTTGGGTGCCGCGCACTTTGCTCAGCAGGCTTTGGTACTCGGCCAGGCTCAGTTCCATCTCTGCAGCGATTTCTGATTCGAGCGGGCTGCGCCCCAGCTTTTGCTCCAGACGGTGCAATGCGTGCTCAATGTCTTTCTGGCTTTTGCGCGAGCTGCGCGACATCCAGTCGCTCTCGCGCAACTCGTCCAGCATGGCTCCGCGGATGCGCTGGCTGGCGAAGGTTTCGAACTGCACTCCCTGTGCGGTTTCGTAGCGCGAGAGGGCTTCCGCCAGGCCCATCATGCCCACCTGGATCAGGTCGTCCAGCTCCACATTGGGAGGCAGCTTCGCAATCATGTGGTGCGCAATCCGTCGAACCAGCGGAACATGCTGGCGGATCAGCGCATCACGATCGAGCTGGCCTTTGGCGGTGTACATCACAGATCAGTGGCTCCGGACGGGTTGTGCAGATAGTTCTGAAAAACCCTTCAAACTGCCCGAGGACAGGGTGCCCAACGGCCCGTTGATGGTGCCCGCGTTTTCCAGCAGTTGCAAGGCCAAGCGTTGAACGTCGTGGGGGTTATTGGCCGAAACGGTGGTGGTGCGCACGCGCCCGCCCAGATGACGCTCGGCACAGTCTTGCAGCGTTTGCAAGGCTCCCAGCACTTTGCGTCGTTCAGCGGGTGTATCGGTTTGCAGCACAGACGCCACTGTACAGGGCAACCCCGTGTGCGTGGCGATGTGCTTGAGGCTTTTGTAGCAAGAGAGCACCCCGGCCGAACCACCCTCCATCACCGCCAGCGGAATGGTGCTGGTATGGGTGAGCAACGGTGCCAGCAGGCCCGCAGGCGCGTGCAGCACCAGCATGCCGTAGGCGCGGAAATAGGGCTGCAGGCTCTGCAAAGGCGGTGTGCCCTCGCTGTAGGCCTGGCGTTGCAGCTGGAGCATGCCCCGGGCTGCGGGCAGCACCGCCACCGAGGTGACCGATGCGCTGGCATTCAGCCCATCGTTCCAGGGGGCTTGCAGCAGATGGCTGAGGCCGGGGGATTCATCGGTTTCCAGCGCTGTGCCGTCCAGCACCGCCACCGGGTATCCCAGGCGCTGCAGGTTGGCGCAGATCTGCCAGAGCATTTCCAGGCCGCTGGAGGCACGCTCCTGGCTGGCCACCGCCAGCACACGCAACTGCGCCTGGGGTGTAAAGCTGTTCAGGCCTGCGGCTTGGTGAAAACCGGTATCAAGCATCAACCAGTCCTTTCTCGCTCAGGGCCTCAGGAGCGTTCGAGAAGTAGTAGTTCAGCTCTACCGACTTGGGGTCAAAAGCGGATTTGACGGGGGCACGCATCGAGGCGCTGATGAGCTTGTGCGCTTCGGCGGCTTCCCAGTCTTCGGGCACGCGCTGGCCGTTGGTCACACCGCGCAGCACCATCTGGTGGCGGATGAGGGCATCGATAGAGGGGCCGAGCTTCACGGCTTCGTCCACCTTCGACAAGATGGCTTGCTGCGAGCCCGCGGTCTTGAACGAGGTCAGCACATCGTCCAGCGTGTCGCCGTGGCAGCCTGCGTTTAGCACCAGCAGGCGGTTCACATGGGGCAGGTCCAGCACGTCCAGCATGCTGCGCTTGCGGGGGTCGCGCGGTGCCACGCCGGTGGTGTCGATCAACACCATCTTCTTGCCGCTGAGCAGACCCAGCAGGTCTTGCAGCGCGGCACGGTCATGGGCCAGATGGGCTACGATGCCCAGCATGCGGCCGTAGGTACGCAGTTGTTCGTGGGCACCCACGCGGTAGGTGTCCAGCGTGATCAGGCCCACGCTGCCAGGGCCATGCACGCGGGCGCACAGTGCAGCCAGCTTGGCCGTGGTGGTGGTCTTGCCCACACCGGTAGAGCCCACCAGGGCAAAGATGCCGCCTTGCTCGTACAGCGGTACGTCGTGTTCGTCGGTCTTGAGGTTGCGCTCCAGCACTTCCATCAGCCAGCGCACGGAGTCACCGGCGGACAGGTCTTCGGGCAGACGCTCCAGCACGGCGCGCGCCAAGGCGGGCGAGTAGCCTGCGCGAATCATCTTCAGCATCAGGTTGGACTGGATGGGGTTTTGCTTGGCCTGCCCCAGCCATGCCATGGTGTTGAAGCGGTCTTCAATCATCTCCTTCATGGCGTGCAGCTCGTTCATCAGGCTTTGCTGCTGGGCCATGGAGATGGCGGCCGCTGCGGGCTCGGCCTTGCGCCGTGGCGCGGGCTCGGGCAGGTCCATGGGGATGGAGCGCAGGGGGTTGTGGCGCACCACGGCAGGGGCAGCAGGGCGCTCGCGGGGGAAGTCACGGTCCTGGTCGCGGCTGCGCTCGGCAAAGGTGGGCGGCGTGGAGGGGCCGTTCATGGCCTCATGGCGGCGGCGCAGCATGCGCTCGCGCACGTAGTCCTGGAACGACAGTGTGCTCATTGCCAGCTGTTCGGTGTCTTCTTCCACCGGGTTGTGGCGGCTGGCGGGAGCAGCCATCTGTGTTGCGCGGGGGGCTGCACGGTGGTTGTTCTTGCCGCCGAGCCGGTCGTCATCGTGGGGGCGCGAATCCTGGAAATCGCGCCCACCTTGTGGTGCAGGGCTGCCCGAGCCTTGGGCCGCGCTGTCCAGCGCAGACAGGGTGTCTTCAGCGGTTGCCACCACTTCCACACCGTTGGCGGTGGGCCGGTTGGACAGGATGAGGGTGCCCTCGCCAAAGGCCATGCGCGCCTTGGCCAATGCCTCGCGGGAGGTGGGGGCGGTAAAGCGTTTGATGTTCATGCTGATGCACCTCTGAGAATGGGCCCAATCCGGATGGTGTGGGTCTCGGGAATTTCACTGTGCGCAAGCACCTGCAGGCGGGGAGCGACACGGCGCACCAGGCGGGAGATGGCATTGCGGATTTGGTCTGGCACCAGCAGGCAGGCGGGCAAGCCCATTTCTTCCTGCTTCAGGGCCACTTCGGCGGCCTTCTGGGTCAGGATGTCGGCCACGCCGGGGTCCAGCGCGGGACCGGCGGCATTGCCCAAGGCCTGTACCAAGAGGCGTTCCAGCCCAGGCTCGATGGCGATGACGTTGAGTTCGCGGGTGGGGCCGTAGATCTGCTGGACGATGGCGGGCGACAGTGCAATGCGCACGCGCCGTGCCAGCTCCACAGGGTCGGACACCGTACCAGCGTGCTCGGCCAGGGTTTCGATGATGGTGCGGATGTCGCGGATGTGCACAGACTCTTCCAGCAGCAGCTGGAGAACTTTCTGGAACGTTGCGATCGACACCATTTTCGGAACCACTTCTTCGATGAGCTTGGGGGCCAGCTTGCCTACGTGTTCCACCAGTTGCTGGGTTTCGGTGCGACTGAGGAGCTTGGCTGCCTGGACTTGCATCAAGTGTGACAAATGCGTCGCCATCACGGTTTCTGAATCAACGACGGTAAAACCCGCCATTTGTGCCGCTTCCTTTTGGCGATCGTCAATCCAGTGTGCTGGCAGGCCGAATGCAGGGTCGGTGGTGGGCGTGCCGATCAGGGGCGTGGTGATGCCGCCGGGGTTGATGGCCAGGAACATGCCGGGGAAGGCCTCGCCTTCGCCCACCACCACGCCGCGCAGGGTGATGCGGTAGGCGCTGGGCTTGAGTTCCAGGTTGTCGCGCACATGCACGGCAGGGGGCAGGAAACCCACTTCCTGGGCAAACTTGCGGCGCACGCCCTTGATGCGGGTGAGCAGGTCGCCTTGGCGGTTCTTGTCCACCAGCGAGATCAAACGGTAGCCCAGTTCCAGGCCCAGCAGGTCGATGGGCTGCAGGTCGTCCCAGGTGGCTTCGCCATCAGTTGTGGGTGGTGCGGGTGGGGCCTCGGGTTCGACGGGGGCTTGCTGGCGCTGGTACAGCGTCCACGCGCCATAGCCAAACGCGGTGCCAATCACCAGAAACACGATGTGGGGCATGCCGGGAATCAGCCCCAGCATGATCAGAATGCCGGCCGTCACGCCCAGCACGCGGGGCGACATGAACAGCTGCTGCACGATCTGGCGGCCCATGTCGTGCTCTTTGCCGACGCGCGACACCACCATGGCGGCGGCTACGGAAATCAGCAGGCCAGGAATCTGGGCAACCAGCGCATCACCGATGGCCAGCAGGATGTAGCTGTCGGCGGCTTCCTTGGCTGTGAGGCCGTGTTGCAGCACGCCAATGGTGAAGCCGCCCACGATGTTGATCAGCAAAATCAGGATACCGGCCACGGCATCGCCGCGCACGAACTTCGAGGCACCGTCCATGGAGCCGAAGAAGTTGGCTTCTTCTCCCACCTCAGCACGGCGGCGTTTGGCTTCTTTCTCGTCAATCAAGCCAGCATTCAAGTCAGCGTCCACAGCCATCTGTTTGCCTGGCATCGCATCCAGGGTGAAGCGGGCTGACACTTCGGCAATACGCTCGGCACCCTTGGTCACCACGATGAAGTTGATGACCACCAGGATGGCAAACACGATCAGACCCACGGCAAAGTTGCCACCGATCAGAAAGTGGCCAAAGGCCTCAATCACTGCGCCTGCTGCGCCAGGGCCGGTGTGACCTTCCAGCAGCACCACGCGGGTGGAAGCCACGTTGAGTGACAGGCGCATCAGCGTGGTCAGCAGCAGCACCGATGGGAAGGCTGCAAAGTCCAGCGGCCGGATCATGTAGGCCGCGACCATCATCACCATCAGGGCAACGGCGATGTTGAGGGTGAAGAAAGTGTCCAGCAGCCATGCGGGGATGGGCAGCACCATCAACGCCAGAATGGCCACGACCAGCAGGGGGGCGGACATGCCTTGCAGAACCGAGGTGTTCTTGCCCGCCCACAATTTCAGGGAGTTGACGGAGGTGTTCATGCAGATTCACCTTTGGCCTGGGCCGAAAGCTTGTTGTGTGGATCGAGTTCTGGCGGTACGTACGGTTCGACAAGCTCGCCGGGCATGCGCCCCTGGCCGCGCATGGCTGCCTTGAGCCGGTAAACATAGGCCAGCACCTGGGCTACCGCGGTGTACAGGGTGGCCGGAATGGGTTGGTCCAGCTCGGCGTGCGCATACAAGGCGCGCGCCAGCATGGGCGACTGCAGCACCGGAATGTCGTGGCCCTTGGCCAAATCGCGAATGCGCATGGCCACCAGGTCGGTGCCGCGCGAAATCACCTGGGGGGCTGACATGGTGGCTTCGTCGTACTTGAGTGCCACGGCGTAGTGGGTGGGGTTCATCACCACAAAATCAGCCTTGGGCACGGCGCCCACGCTGGCACGGTCGGCCAGCTCGCGTTGCTTTTGGCGGATGCGGCCTTTGGTGTGGGGGTCGCCTTCGGCTTCCTTATGTTCTTTCTTGACTTCTTCGTGGGACATCTTGAGGCCCGACTTGAAGAAGAAGGCCTGCAGCGGAATGTCGATCAGTGCGGCCAGAAAGACCACCAGCAGCAGCATGCTGACCCCGGTGGTGAGCCATTCGGCCATGGCGCGAATGGCGCTGGTGGAAGGTTGTAATACCAGCATCGCAATGCTCTCGATGCTGTTGCCCATGTACTTCCAGGCCACAAAAGCCAGGATGGACGTCATGAGCACCATCTTGGCCACGTTGGCCAGTTGCTGCTTCGCAAACAGGTTGGTGAAGCCCGTGATGGGGTTCAGGCGGTTGAATTGCGGCGTGATGGGCTTGGTGCTGAAGATCCAGCCACCCGCACCAATGGCGCTGATGACGGCTGCCATGCTGGTCAGCACGGCAAACACCACGCTGGCGACCAGCCCCACCATGACCACGGCTTGCATGCGTTCGAGCATGCTGCCCGGTGTCATGACCGTGCGCGAGTCGAAAACGAGCTGTTGGCTCAGGGCCTTCTGCAGGTGGTCCATGAGCGTGGGGGCCAGGACCAGAATGCTGGCAGCCCCCGCACCCAGGATGGCCAGGTGGGACAAGTCGCGCGAGCGCGCACCTTGGCCATCTTCGCGCGCTTTTTGTAGCTTGCGCTCCGTGGCGGGTAATTCTTTGTCTTGGCTGGAGTCCATGATGGCATGACGGCTGGGTCATGCCATTGTCGTAAGCAGCTCGGAAATCTAAAGGCGGAAAAGGGGCCGCTGGGGCCCCTTATTCAAGCATCGCAGGATGCTGCCGGGATCAGAATCCCAAACTGGCGAGAAGATCGTCCACCTGGGATTGATCGGTCACGATGTCCGGGGTGTTTTCGGGGTCTACCACCGGGCCTTGCAGCTTGGCTGGCTCGGGCGTGGGTACGACGACCTGGGCATTTGCTGGAGCCGTCTGGATGAGCAGCTGTACCAGTTGATCTTCGATAGTTGCCGCAAGATTCACCACCCTGGCAATCACCTGGCCTGTCAGGTCATGGAAGTCCTGCGCCATCATGATTTCGGTCAGGTGAACGTCGGCTTCTTTCGTGACGCGTTCCACATCTGTCAGGAAGTTGAAGATTTCACCCTTGGCAACCGCTGCGACCGGGTCTTTGACCAGAGAGTCCACCACCCGCCGGGTTTCCGAGGCGATGAAGTCGTGCTGGGCCTTGGCCAGTTCCACGCGGCTGAGCACTTTTTCGGCGGCTTCGCCGGTCAACCGTGCAATGTAGGAAAGGCGGCTCTGGGCATCGGGCAACTCACCCATGGAGCCCCGCAGTTTTTCCGCAAAGCCCAATTCGTTCAGCGAATCGTGGAGCTGCCGGGTCAGCTGTCCGATCTTGTGATGGACGTCTGTTGCCGGCTCCGCAGGGGTGATTTCTGGCGTGTCCATGGCTTCACAGTCCCATTTTTTTGAGGATCAGCAGAACTTTTTCTTCCAGAGTGGCTTTGGTGAACGGCTTGACGATGTAGCCCGCAGCGCCCCCTTGGGCGGCGGCAACGATGTCTTCCTTGCGCGCCTCGGCCGTGACCATGAGAACCGGCAGGTGCTTGAGCTTGTCGTCTTTTTTGATTTCAGACAACAGCTGAAAGCCGTTCATGTTCGGCATGTTGATGTCGGTGACGACAAAATCAAATTTGCCATTGCGCAGCTTGTTGAGCGCAGCGACGCCATCTTCCGCCTCATCGGCATCTGCAAACCCGCTTTCCTTGAGCAGGTTGCGAACGATGCGGCGCATGGTGGAGAAGTCGTCAACGATAAGAAAGCGAAGGGCTGTGGTCACGTGGGACCCTTTCGGTCGAAATGTCTGATATTGTCAAGTGTGGCAGGTTTTGTGACAAGGCGTAACGTCTACCTGCCCTCCTCGGGATTTTCCTGCTTTTCCATCGACAGTTCAGTCGATGTTACGGTGGGAATCCCTTTTCCCATGAGTCTTTCTTCAGCTTCACGGGTTAATACCGTGATGGTAATGCGGCGGTTGGCGGCAGACCGGGGGTTGTCTGGTTCTAGCAGATCGCTGGCTGCGAGCCCCACGACCCGTCCCAGTTTGGCATCTGGCATGCCTGCCGCCACCAGTTCCCGGCGGGTGGCATTGGCCCGGTCGGAAGACAATTCCCAGTTGCTGTAGCCACGGTCGCTGTTGCTGTAGGGCACGGCGTCGGTGTGTCCGGCAAGGCTCACGCGGTTTTCGACACCGTTGAGCGCCGCACCAATTTCCCGAAGGATGTCGCGCATGTAAGGCTTCACCATCGCGCTGCCGCTGTCGAACATCGGGCGGTTTTGGTCGTCCACGATCTGAATTTGCAGACCATCCGGCGTCACATCGATGCGAATTTGCGACTTGTATTCGTTCAGACGCGGGTTTTCCGTGATCAGCGCATCGATTTTGGCTTGCAAGGTCTTGATGCGCTGAGCGTCTTGCTTGGCGCGCTCGACTCTGGCGGTGTCAATGCTCTGGCGGCGCGCTTTCTCTGAGTCTGAATCAGAGCGCCGCACCTGCCCGTGGACTTTCGAAAGGTCGTTGCCCCCGCCCGGGATGACGCTGGAGCTGTTGCCCGAACCATCTCCGCCAGTCATGGCCACTTTGAGCGGGGAGCTGAAATAGTCTGAAATGCCTTGCAGCTCACCCTTGGCGGTAGAGCCCAGCAGCCACATCAGCAGAAAGAAGGCCATCATGGCCGTCACAAAGTCGGCGTAGGCGATCTTCCACGCGCCGCCGTGGGCTGCATGGCCGCCCTTCTTGACGCGCTTGATGATGATGGGTTGAAGTTTCTTTTCTGCCACAGCGCAATCCGTTTACTTCTTGCCCTTCACGTGGCCTTCCAGCTCTGAGAACGTGGGGCGGTCTGTCGAGAACAGCACCTTGCGGCCAAACTCAATCGCTGTGGCCGGGTTGTAGCCCTGCATGCTGGCAAGCAACGTGGACTTGATGCACTGGAATTCCTTGGCGGCATCTTCGGTCTTTTGCTCCAGCAGGCCGCCCAGCGGCTCAACGAAGCCGTAGGCCAGCAAGATCCCCAGAAACGTGCCCACCAGCGCCGAGGCGATCATGCCTCCCAGTACCGAGGGGGGCTGCCCCACTGAGCCCATGGTGTTCACCACCCCCAGCACCGCAGCCACGATACCAAACGCAGGCAGAGCGCCGGCCAGGCGGGCAATGGCCGCCACCGGTGCATGGGCTTCTGCATGGTGGGTGTCGATTTCGGCATCCATCAGCGCTTCGATCTCGTGCGAGTTCAGGTTGCCAGACACCATCATGCGTAGGTAGTCGGTAGTGAACTCGATCACATGGTGGTCATTGCCCACCACGGGGTATTTCTTGAAGATTTCGGATTCGTGGGGCGCTTCCACATCTTTTTCAATCGCCATCAGGCCTTCTTTGCGGGCTTTCTGAAGAATTTCGTACAACATCGCCAGCAGTTCCATGTAGCGTGCCTTGGTGTACTTGCTGCCTTTGAGCGCTTCAGGAATCGCCTTGAGTGTTGCTTTCAGCACCTTGGGCTGGTTGTTCACGACAAATGCACCCAGCGCGCTGCCCCCGATGGTGATCATCTCAAAGGGAAGGGCTTTCAAAATGACCTGAATGTTCCCGCCGTGAACGATGTACACGCCGAAGATACAGACCATGCTGACGACGTAGCCGATGATGACGAACATGCTGATTCGGTGGTTGTGGTGGCGTGAGCCTGTCTTCTGAGGAAAAGGGGTGTTGCCGCTGCGGGGCGTTTCCCCTTAGTTTTCGGCCACTGTATCTGATTGTGCGCGAACCGAACAAGCAAGCAAATGGCAAAGCACCCGTTACTTTGGGGCTTGTGCCCACGTTGCTCCCCGCAGCGCAGGCTGTACCCTCGCACCTTGGCGTGCCTTCAGCGCCACAGGTGCACTGAGGGGGCTGGGCTGATCTGTTGAAAAAGACGGCCTTTTCCCCCTGTCAGGCGCTTTGCCGCAGCGCCCACGGGTCTATGCTTGATGCCATGAAAGCCGTACTGCTCGCTGGCGGGCTCGGAACCCGCATCTCCGAAGAGTCGCACCTCAAGCCCAAGCCCATGATAGAGATCGGCGGGCGGCCCATTCTTTGGCACATCATGAAAATGTACGCCGCGCATGGCGTCAACGACTTCATCATCTGCCTGGGCTACAAGGGCTATGTGATCAAGGAGTATTTCGCCAACTACTTCCTGCACATGTCTGATGTGACCTTTGACATGGCCAACAACCGCATGGAAGTGCACCACCGCCACGCCGAGCCCTGGCGTGTGACGCTGGTGGACACGGGCGAGAGCACCATGACGGGCGGGCGCCTGCGCCGCGTGCAGGAATACCTGGAGCCCGGCCAGCCGTTCTGCTTTACCTACGGCGACGGTGTGGCCGACCTGGACATGACGGCGCAATTTGCCTTCCACCGCGCCCACGGCCGCCAGGCTACCGTCACGGCCGTGCAACCCCCCGGCCGCTACGGCGCGCTGGTGCGCAACGGCGATACGGTGGCAGGCTTCGAGGAGAAGCCCCGGGGCGACGGTGGCTGGATCAACGGCGGCTTCTTTGTGCTCCAACCCGAAGTGATTGACGTGATTGACGGGGATGCAACGCCGTGGGAGGCTGAGCCCATGCAGCGCCTGGCTCAAAGCGGCCAACTGCAAGCCTTTGAGCACGCAGGCTTTTGGCAGCCCATGGACACGCTGCGCGAAAAGAATTTCCTCGAAGAGCTGTGGCAAAGCGGGCAAGCCCCGTGGAAGTGCTGGTAATGGCAGCCGTCAAGCCCACCCCTGATTTTTGGCGCGGCAAGCGCGTGCTGCTGACCGGGCACACCGGCTTCAAAGGCAGCTGGCTGGCCTTGTGGCTGGCGCGCATGGGGGCGGAGGTGACAGGCCTGGCCCTCGCGCCCGCCACCGAGCCCAACCTGTTCACCCTGGCCCGCGTGGCAGGCGATATGCACGCCAGCCATGAATGCGACGTGCGCGACGCCCAGACCGTGGCCGCCCATGTGCAGGCCGCGCGTCCGCAGATCGTGCTGCACCTGGCCGCGCAGGCGCTGGTGCGCGCAGGCTATGCCGACCCGCTGGGCACCCACGCCACCAACGTGATGGGCACGGCCCACGTGCTGGATGCGCTGCGCGGCCAGGCCGATGTGCGCGCCGTGGTGGTGGTGACCACCGACAAGGTCTATCGCAACCGCGAGTGGGCCTACCCCTACCGCGAGGACGACCCGCTGGGCGGCCATGACCCCTACAGCGCCAGCAAGGCGGCGGCCGAGATCGTCACCGCCAGCTACCGCGATGCATTTTTGGCCGCACAGGGTGTGGCCGTGGCTACCGCGCGGGCGGGCAATGTGATTGGCGGGGGAGACTGGGCGGCCGACCGCCTGCTGCCCGATGCCGTGCGCGCCTGGAGCGCCGGGCAGACCTTGCACATCCGCCACCCCGAGGCCACGCGCCCGTGGCAGCATGTGATCGAGCCGCTGGCCGCCTACCTGTGCCTGACCGAGCGGCTGTGGGCCGACCCCGCCCGCGCCGGGGCCTACAACTTTGGCCCCTTGCCGCACGAGGCGGCCACCGTGGGATATGTGGTCAAAATGGCCTCTAGCGCTTATCCAAAAGGCGCAACCAGCTATGAAAATCATAGTAAAGGCCCACACGAAGCGGGCTGGCTCGCGCTGGAAACCGCCCATGCCCGGCAGTCCCTGGGCGTGGCCCCCCGCTGGGGACTCGACACCGCCGTGGCCCGCACCATGGCCTGGTACCGCGCCCAGCAGGGCGGGGCCGATGCCCGCGTGCTGTGTCTGGCCGACCTCGATGCCTGGGAGGTCACCGCGTGAGTGCCCGCTTTGTCTGCACCCCCTTGCCGCTGGACGGTCTGGTGCGTGTGCAGCGCCAGCCCTTGCAAGATGCGCGCGGCCTGTTCGAGCGCATGTTCTGCGCTGACGAACTGGCCGCCGCGGGCTGGACGCAGCCCATTGCGCAGATCAACCACAGCCTCACCCGCCAGCGCGGCAGCGTGCGCGGCCTGCACTACCAGCGCCCGCCCCATGCCGAGATGAAGCTGGTGAGCTGCCTGCGCGGCGAGGTGTGGGATGTGGCGGTGGACCTGCGCGCAGGCTCGCCCACCTTTTTGCAGTGGCACGCCGAGCGGTTGTCCGCTGGCAACGCCTGCGCGCTGCTCATTCCGCCCGGCTTTGCGCACGGCTTTCAGGCTTTGAGCGACGATGCCGAGCTGCTGTATCTGCACTCTGCCGCCTACGCGCCCGGCGCAGAGGCGGGCCTGAACCCGCTGGACTCGCGCTTGGCGCTGCCCTGGCCGCTGCCTGTGGGCGAAATGTCTGAGCGCGACCGCAGCCATGCGCTGCTGACTGCATCGTTTGAAGGAGTGCACCTGTGAAGTGCCGACACTGCGGCCAGCCGCTGCATCTCACGTTCCTGGATCTGGGCAGCGCGCCGCCGTCCAACGCCTACCTGAGCGAGGCCGCCCTGCGCGCGCCCGAGGTCTGGTTCCCGCTGCGCGTGTTGGTGTGCACGCACTGCTGGCTGGTACAGACCGAAGACCACGCCGGGCGCGAGGCGCTGTTCACGCACGACTACGCTTACTTCAGCTCCTTCTCGACCTCCTGGCTCGCCCACGCCAAGGCTTACGTGCAGGCCATGCAGCAACGCCTGGGTTTGGGCGCGGGCAGTTGCGTGGTCGAGGTCGCGTCGAATGACGGCTACCTGTTGCAGTATGTGCAGCAGGCGGGCATCCCCTGCTACGGCATCGAGCCCACAGCCAGCACCGCCAAGGCGGCGCGGGCGCTGGGGCTGGAGGTGGTAGAGCGCTTTTTTGGCGTGGCCCTGGCCGACGAGCTGGCCCGCGCTGGCCGCCAGGCCGACCTGATCGCCGCCAACAACGTGCTGGCCCATGTGCCGGACATCAACGACTTTGTGGGCGGCTTCACCCGCCTGCTCAAGCCCCACGGCGTGGCGACGTTTGAGTTTCCGCACCTGCTGCGCATGGTGCAGGGCTGCCAGTTCGACACGGCTTACCACGAGCACTACTCGTACCTTTCACTCACCGCGGTGCAGCGCATCTTTGCGGCCAATGGACTGGTGGTGGTGGATGTGCAAGAGCTGCCCACCCACGGCGGCAGCCTGCGCGTATTTGCCGCCCGGGCCGATGCCACAGCCCACCCACAGGCCACGGACGAAGGCGCCGCCCGCGTGGCGCAACTGCTGGCCACGGAAGCCGCTGCAGGCTTGCTGAGCGAGGGTTTTTATAGCGATTTTCAGCCCCAAGCCTTGCGCATCAAGCGCAAGCTGCTATCGTTTTTATTGCAATGCCAGGCCGATGGCCTCACCGTGGGAGCCTACGGCGCTGCTGCTAAGGGCAACACGCTGCTCAACTTTGCGGGCGTGCGGCCCGACCTGCTGCCCTATGTGGTGGACAAAAACCCCGCCAAGCAGGGCCAGTACCTGCCGGGCAGCCGCATCCCCATCGTCGATGAAGCCCACCTGCGCGCGCACCGGCCCGACCGGGTGCTGATCCTGCCCTGGAACCTGCGCCATGAGGTGGCCGCGCAGCTGGACTATGTACGCAGCTGGGGCGGCCAATTTGCCCTGGCTGTGCCGCGCCTGGAAATCTTTTGAATTGCCTTATTGCCTGAATTTTGAGGAGCCTCGCGCCATGACTGCCACCCCCGCCATGACCAGCAACGACCCGCGTGACCTGGACGGCAAGCGCCTGCAGCTTGCCATGCAAACCCTGGGGCGTGACCCGGCGCTGCGCGCCCGCATGATCGCCCTGCTGCGCGAGTGCGAAGGGCAGATTGCCTGCGCTGGCTCGGTGCGTGACGAAGTGGTGGGCCCCATCATCGACGCCCTGCACCTGGACACCGACCAGTACGACAAGGTGCTGGCCGACGGCACGCGCTTTCAGTTTCTGTACCGCACCAAGATTGCCCGCGACTTTCTGCTGTCCGAGGCGGAGCACCCCACCCATGTCTGGGAGCCGCAGACCACCAAGCTGCTGCTGGAGCTGGGCCGTGATCTGCAAGGGGATGTGTTGGTGGGTGGCGCGTACTTTGGCGACCAGGCCGTGCTGGTGGCCCGCCAGCTTGCCGGGCGCGACCTGAAGGTGCACTGCTTTGAACCCAACCCCCAGCAGGCCGCGATGCTGCAGCGCAATATCGAACTGAACCAGTTGACCAACGTGGTGGTGAATGTGGCGGGCCTGTGGAGCCGCAGCGGCGAGCGCATGCGGCTCGATGGGTTTGACTCGTTTGCCAACATGGTCAGCGTGCAGGACGGCAGTGGCTTTGACACTGTGGCCATGGACGACTACGCCCAGCGCCAGGGCCGCCGCATCGGCCTGATCCAGCTGGACATTGAAGGGGCCGAGCTGGCGGCGCTGCAAGGCGCGCAGCAAGTGCTGGCCCGGGACAAGCCCCACGTGGTGTTCGAGCTGCACCGCACGTATGTGGACTGGTCGCATGGCCTGCGCGCCACGCCCCTGTGCGGCCTGCTGCTGGACCTGGGCTACACCGTGTACGCAGTGCGCGACATCAACTCCCACCGCGAGATGCCCGGCCAACCCGTGGAGCTGGTACCGCTCGATTCGGTGTACCTGGACGGCCCGCCCCATGGCTTCAACATGCTGGCTGTGCCCGACGCGGCGCGTGTGCAGGGCAGTGCCTTCCGCATCGTGGAAGGCGTCAGCCCCAAGCTGCTGCCGCACAAAGACCCGCACCTGCACCACCCCGTGGGCGGATTCTGAGGGGGGGCTTTTGATGTTTCGGGCGGATCGCCTTGATTTGCAAGGCCAGCACTTCACCGTAGTGGGCGCGGCCGGCTTTGTGGGGCAGCGGCTGTGCGCCACCTTGCGGGCGCGTGGCGCGCAGGTCTGGGCGCCGGGCCGCCATGAGGCGTGGCCCTGGCAGCCGCCGCACGGCCATGGCTATGTACTGGGCCATATGATGTACTGCGCCGGGCTCACGGCAGACTACCTGGCCCGCCCCTTCGACACCGTACAAGCCCATGTCAGCCACCTGGCGCAGGTGCTGCAGCACGGGCTGGCGCAGGGTACGCTGCAGTCGCTGGTCTATTTGTCGTCCACCCGGCTGTACGACGGTTTGGGGGATTCTGTGGACGAGGGCGAAGCCCGCGAGGATGCCGTGCTGCCCATGGACCCGGCCAACCCCCGCCATCTGTATGACCTCTCCAAAGCCTTGGGCGAATCCCTGTGCCATGTGGCGGGGCAGGGCAGGGCCCGCATAGCGCGGCTGGCCTGCGTGTACGAGGGGCCACAGGATGCCGATGGCTTTTTGCCCGCCCTGCTGCGGCAGGTGCTGCAGGCCCGCGCAGCAGGGGCCGGGCAGGTCACCGTGCAGTCATCGCCCCATTTCACCCGCGACTACGTGCACCTGGACGACGTGGTCGATGCCCTGATCCGCATTGCCGTGCAGGGGCAGGCACCGGTGTACAACGTGGCCTCTGGGGTCAACGTGTCCAATGCCGAACTGTTTGAGTACCTGAAACTGCACTGGGGCTGTGCCGTGCAGCCCTTGCTGGATACCCGGCCAGCCCCCACGCCGCGCATCAGCACCGCGCGCCTGTGCACGGAGCTGCAATGGCAACCCCGTGGACTGCCGGCGGCGCTGGATTCACTGTGGGCCACTGGCCCAGGAGCCTGAGCATGCTCAAACCACTGCATTTGTCGCGCAACGAACTCTCCACCTACGTAGCCCGCCAATTGGCGACGTTCTACCCCGATGGGCTTGATACCGATGCCCCGGTAGTGCTGGCGGCACATATGAATGCCGCCCTGGCGCGGCTGGGCCGGTGCATCAACGAGGTACGTTGGTGGACGCCCAATGAGTTCGACCATTTGCACTCCACCCAGTACACGCTGTTTCTCTATTACCTGGCCAATACGATTTGGAAGGCCACTGGCAACCGCACGCTGTGCACCAAGCTGTTTGGCCTGAACAAGGCGCTCAACGGGATCGATCTGTTCTACGAGATCGAGATGCCGGAGGTGATGTTCATTGGCCATTCGGTGGGCATCGTCTTTGCCAAAGCCACCTACGGCAACTACCTGGTGGTGTACCAAAACTCCACCGTGGGCAAAAACCATGGCGCAGCCCCGGTGCTGGGCGAGGGGGTGGTGATGTATGTGGGCACCGCCATCATTGGCGGCTGCCAGGTGGGCGATGGCACCGTGTTGTCGCAGAGCACCAGCCTGGTCAATACCGACACGCCGGGCCACTGCACCGTGTACCCCGGCCAGGGCGGCCAGGTGGTCTTCAAGCCCACGCGGCGTGATGCGCTACAAGATATCTTTCGTCGATGAAATGTGGACGCATTAGGCTTGACGTCTCATGCTTTCGGTAGCAAACCGCAGGTAGGTCATAGCGAAATCGGTATGGCCATGCGCATGCTCCACTTCTGCTAGACATGCCAAAGCGAAGGGATCGTGAGGTACGGCGCACAGTATCATCTCAGCCAGTTCGGTAACACCAATCCAGTGTGAGCTGCTCATCTTGATGGTTGCATTCGCTTCGCTGGTTTGCTGTGATTGCATGGTCTTGGCCTTTGCCAGCAATGTTTGGAGCTTTTCGTGGGCCTCGTTTAGCGTGATGCGCTGTCCGGGTCTGATGCCCACGCCTGGTGTCGCTGGCTCAGTCCACTCTTTCGGGAGCATTTCTAACCATTTCTGGATAGTTTGCTCTTGAGCGCTGGTGTCGTATGGATACTCTGCCCTAGCGGACCACTGTAACCACATGGCACGGAGACCATCAGCGAAATGGTGGTTAAAGAGATCCTCACGCATCAAAGCTGAAGCCTCAACCTCCGCGCGCAGTCTCCCCCTCAATGTGTCGAGAGCCTGTATGTCAGTTGCCAGCTCGGCAGCGATGCGAACGTAATCCTCCGGAGTCATGGCCAGCCATTCTGTACGGCCTAGATAGGTCAGTATGCTTACGCCCATACGACTTTTGAAGCTGTCTCCCACCATGGAAACGATGGGCAATCCCATCCAAAGCGCGTCAAAGGTGGTGGTGCCTCCAGTGAGTGGAAATGGGTCAAGGGCAATGTCAATGCGGTGGTAGGTCAGGTACTGGTTGTTCGTATCCAGAGCCACCAGGTCCAATCTACTCGTGTCGAGCCCCAGTTTTTGGCAGCGCTCCCGGTAGGTATCAGCAAAGTCCTTGTTATCCAGATTTTTTCCTTCAATGAGCAGGCGAGCGTCGGGTACCTCGTTCAATAGCCTGCCCCACAGGCTCAACACATCATCCGTGAGTTTGCCCAGGTTATTGCAGGAACCGAAAGTAACGAATCCGTTCCCCAATGCAGGGGTTGGTTGCACTTGATAGCGTGGCTGGTAACGCCACAAGGGGTTCCGACTCATGGGCCTGTAGCACGCGAACAGCGTAGGTAGGCGATAGAGTTGCTCTGTATATTGCGCGTCGGCATCCGCCGGATCGGTGATTTCGTCTGTGAACCTGTAGTCCACGGCCGTGAGGCCGGTGGTAGCCGGGAACCCTAACCATGTGACTTGTACCGGCGCCGCTTTGTGTGCCATGGCCAGAAGGCCGTTGTGACCCGTATGGCCTGCGAGGTCGATCAGTATGTCGATACCTTCAGCTCGTATGAGTTCTGCTTGTTGCTGTGGGCTGAAACTGGCGAGTCTGATGAAGCGATCAGCATGGCGCTCTACCCTATCCGTCACATTATCACCACGAGGAAATAAATAAAAAGCGTAGACCTCAAACTGGCGCCTATCTAACTGCGCGAGTAGCCCTTCAAGGAAATACATAACCGCATGTGCACGGAAATCTGGAGAGAGAAAACCTACCTTCAGGCGCTTCCAGGGAGATCCCTTGTGCTCTATAAATGTTGGCCAACTCGGTTTGAGTGGTGGCTCAAACGTAGAGCTGAAACGGCGTGCTGCTGCCGCGAGCTGCTCTGTTTGCGCTAGCGGGTCAGCTAGCATGAACAAGAGCTTGTTTGTGTAGTTTCCTGGGTCATTGGGGCGCAGTGCTATGGCTGCTTCGCAGTCTTGTATTGCCTCGCGCACTTGGCCTAGTTCACGCCGGTGAATAGCACTTTGGGTAAGTGCAGATGTGCGGTCATAAATGTTATCCGCCAAAGTCGCAGCCCTTTGGCTGGCATCAAAACCTTTATCGTGCAAAGTCAGAAGATAGCAGCACTCCGCCAACTTTATCCAGGCAATAGCTTGCTTGGGGCGCAGTTTACAAATCTTCTCAAGTAAAGGTAATGCATCTTGATTGCGAGCCTGTTCTATCAAAATATTGGCATAGTTGACCAATAACTCGGCGTCCTCGGGCCAGTATACGTAAGCTTGGCGGTAGGCTTGGAGCGCTGCATCGAACTCACGCTGCTTGTTCAGTGAGAAACCCAATAGCCGATGCGCTTGTAAGTTGCGACTGCTTTTGCGTAACACTTGTCGGCATAGACGAGTTAGCAGCACCCAATCCTCAGCGACAAGCGCCTCTCTCAAGCGCAATGTAGTTTGTTCTGTGTGTTTGGTTTGCACGGTGGAGCCAATATAAGAACAAAAGGGCAAAGCCAGAATAGGCGTGTGCTATGTAAAAGAGGCCCCACAGGCCTCTTCGAAGACGCGGTAGCAGCGAACAGCACGCTGAACGTGGTCGATTATTTGAGTAACGATAGAACACCCTGTGGAATCTGGTTAGCTTGGGCTACCATCGCTGTACCAGCCTGCTGCAGGATCTGCGCGCGCGACAGATTTGCTGTTTCGGCTGCAAAGTCTGCATCCTGGATGCGGGAGCGAGATGCCGACAGGTTTTCTGACGTGATATTCAAGCTTGCAATGCTGGTTTCAAAGCGTGCCTGTAGTGCTCCGAGTTTGGCGCGCTCTCCGCTGATAAACGCTAACGCAGAATCCACGGTTTTTAGCGCGTTTGTTGCGTTATTGAACGTTGTTACATCCAAATCGGAAACTTTTTGTAGTACCGATCCACCAGAAACGAGTTGCCCGTTGTTTGCCTGCGCATTGACTGCAAATGACTTATCCGAGTCTAGTGTGATGTAGCCGCCCGCAGTGGCGGTATCAGCGGTGGCGTTGGAGCCCAAAGTCACGCCCGCCGCGCCTACGGATGATCCGGAAGCATCGAATGCAGTCACAGTAACTGCAGCAGCGTTGTCCACCGTCGTGTCGGCTACCGTGATGTTGTTCCCGGTGGCATTGGTCAGAATAATTTGTGTCCCGTCTGAATTCAACGACGCAGTGATCCCCGTTTTTGCTGACTGTTCATTGATAGAGGACACTGCAGTGGACAAACGGTCCGTACCTGTTGCGGAGGTCAGTGTGAAGGATACAGATCGTGCGGTGGTGTTGTCGCCTGTCAACTCCAACGTGTAGGAGCCAGCAGCGCTGAATCCCCCAAGGCGCACTTCAGTGCGCGCTGTCGCTGTCACCCCTGTGTTCGCTTTGAGGGCATTGATCTGATCTGCCGTTGTCTTGGCTGTAGCGTTTGCAGCTATTGTGAGAGTGCCAGTACCCAGATAGCCACTCAGGGCTACTGAGCCCCCAGCCACACCATTAGATGCGGTTGCTGTAGCGCCAGAAGCTACGCCCGCGGACGCTGCGTTTTGATTGTTACCGTAAACGCTTGTACGCAAGTTGGCCGTCGCTGCCACGATAGTCTGGTTGGCGTTGGCTCCCACCTGAAATTGCGCCGTACCGAAGGTGCCATCCAGCAATTTCTGTCCGTTGAATTCGGTGGTTTGCGAAATACGGTCGAGTTCAGCCACCAGTTGGCCGACTTCTTGTTGAAGGGCTTGGCGGTCGCCAGCGCTATTGGAAGCATTGGCTGACTGCACCGCCAATTCACGCACACGCTGCAAAATGTCACCAGAAGCCTTCAAGGCGCCTTCTGCTGTCTGCGCAAGAGAAATACCGTCGTTTGCATTGCGAACCGCTTGGTTCAAACCGCGAATTTGCCCAGTAAAGCGCTCAGAAATCGCCAAACCTGCCGCATCGTCCTTGGCGCTGTTGATACGCAGGCCCGACGACAAACGCTGAATGGACGTATTGAGCGACGTCTGGCTCATGCCCAGATTGCGTTGGGCTGTCAGCGAAGCGACGTTGGTGTTGATGGTAGCTGCCATGGCAAATCTCCTGGAAAGAACTGACTAAATATGGCGTTGCCGCCAGCCGAGTGCCAGGCAAGACACCCGGCTTCACAGTTCACAGCGCCTGATGGCTCTCTGTAGAACAGCGGGCAATTACGTCCCGTTGCATTGAATTTCGACCCATCAAGGCAAAACTTTAGGGCCAAGCTCAAGAAGTTTTGACGAGCTCCGTCACATCAAAAAGGTGCTCAACACAGAGAACACTTCACAGACCACACGAGACCATAGCAATGGGATAAACACCAACCAAAGCTCCACAGCAGGTAGGTCTGCGCAGGTCTAAACGCGCGGATTAAGCGACTTTTCTCGGTCTTATCGTCGCAACACAAAAACGGGCGGCAAACACAATTTAGCCATCGTTCCCGAAAAATCCGCCGGAGGGGCAACGCTTAACCCGGCAGACATGTTTGTATTCAGCTCTGCAGGAGTAATGCTATGGCATCCACTATCAATACCAACGTCGCTTCGCTGACAGCCCAACGCAATCTGGGCATGAGCCAAGCGTCGCTCAATACGTCCATCCAGCGTTTGTCATCGGGCCTGCGTATCAACAGCGCCAAGGACGATGCGGCAGGTTTGGCGATTTCTGAGCGCTTCACCAGTCAAATTCGAGGACTGAATCAGGCCGCGCGCAACGCTAACGATGGGATCTCTTTGGCCCAGGTGACCGAAGGTGCCATGAAATCAGCAGGCGATATTCTTCAACGGGTACGTGAGTTGGCAGTGCAGTCCGCCAATGCTTCCAATAGCGCTGGCGACCGCCAAGCCCTTCAACAAGAAGTCGGCCAACTGGTGGCTGAACTCGACCGTATTTCG